>APMI01000194.1_pt1 | contig 294960 bp, 274 predicted proteins | sample 667938 | NCBI WGS metagenome assembly APMI01 (sample SAMN01084076, study PRJNA167559) | wastewater metagenome | biome: Wastewater | place: Denmark: Ejby Moelle, Odense | collected 2011-11-28
TTGGGATGAAACCAGACCTTGAAACAAATGTTCAAGTGAAAAACCTTCATTCCCATCTATTTGGAAAATTAAGCCGCCAATATTAACGACATCCAAAGTCTCGGACAGGGTGCGGGTAAAACCCGCTTTTACAGGGTTTCCCCTGCAAAACGCGCACTCCATATAAGAAGCGTGCGAAAAAGTCAAATTTATTTGCTCACAATGTCGCCCCGTATTTATTACGGGGTCTAATTGTGTGCTTGTGACCCCGCAACAAATGCGGGGTTACAAATAATGAATTATGCGTTCAAAGCAGAAGAAGTATCAACTTTAACGCCAGCACCCATAGTTGAAGAAAGTGCAACTGACTTCACATAAGTACCTTTTGCACCAGCTGGCTTTGCTTTAATCAAAGCGTCAACCAATGCACGAGCGTTTTGAACCAATGCTTCTTCGGTGAAAGAAACTTTACCGATACCAGCGTGAATGATACCCGCTTTTTCAACACGGAATTCAACAGCGCCGCCTTTAGAATCTTTAACGGCGGTTTTAACGTCCATGGTAACAGTACCAACTTTTGGGTTTGGCATAAGACCACGTGGGCCCAATACTTTACCCAAACGACCAACCAACGCCATCATATCAGGGGTTGCAATTACGCGGTCAAAGTCAGAACGACCATTTTGCATTTCTTCCAATAGGTCTTCTGCACCAACGATATCCGCACCTGCTTCTTTTGCTTCATCAGCTTTAGGGCCACGTGCAAAAACCGCAACGCGAACGTCACGACCAGTACCGTTTGGAAGGTTGCATACGCCACGAACCATTTGGTCAGCATATTTCGGGTCAACACCAAGGTTAACCGCCAAATCAACGGTTTCGTCAAATTTTGCTTTTGCATTTGCTTTTACAGCAGCAATAGCTTCTTCAACAGTATAAAGTTTGTTTGCGTCAACAGCAGCACGAGCAGCAGCCAGACGTTTTCCAATTTTCGCCATATCTACTACCCCTTAGTCTTTAATCTCAAGACCCATAGAACGCGCAGAACCGGCAATGATTTTCATCGCTTGTTCAACAGTATTCGCGTTAAGATCTTTCATTTTGATTTCAGCAATTTCACGCAATTGCGCTTGGGTTACCGCACCGTTTTTATCGCGACCTGGTTTAGCAGAACCGCTCTTAAGACCAGCAGCTTTTTTAAGATAATAAGACGCAGGAGAGGTCTTGATTTCAAAAGTGAAGCTTTTGTCTTGATAATAAGTGATGATTGTAGGCATCGGAGTGCCTTTTTCAATCTCTTGAGTTTTCGCATTGAAGCCTTTGCAGAACTCCATAATGTTCAAACCGCGTTGACCCAAAGCTGGACCAATCGGAGGAGCAGGTTTTGCTTCGCCTGCTGGTACCTCGAGCTTGATTTGCCCGAGAATCTTCTTTGCCATGTTCCACTCCTTTTAATGCCTTTCGGCATCATGTGGTTTGGTGGTGCGGGTAACAATGGACTTTAGCCCCCTACCACCGGTTATGCCCCAATTGGGGCGGTTAAAATCAGATGACTTTTTGCACCTGATTGAAATCCAAATCGACAGGTGTTGCACGACCAAAAATCGAAACACCAACTTTTAAACGTTCTTTTGCATTATCAACTTCGTCAACAATACCTTCAAATGAATTGAAAGGACCGTCGATAACACGGATTTTTTCGCCAACTTCAAAAGTAACGACCACTTTAGGACGCTCTGCACTTTCGACAGCTTGACCAAGAATTCTGTCAACTTCACCTTGAGTAACCGGAACCGGACGCTTGCCATGATCTGAACCAAGGAAGCCGGTAACACGTGGAGTTTCTTTTACAAGGTGATAAGTATCGTCATTAAGAACCATTTTCACCAAGACATAGCCAGGGAAAAATTTACGTTCTGTAACGCGTTTACGGCCACGAACAACTTCGGTAACCTCTTCAGCAGGAACAAGAACTTGCTCTACTAAAGCGTCAAGACCTTTGCTAGCAGCAGCTTCTTTAATCGCCTCAGCAACCTTTTTCTCAAAGTTTGAGTAGGCATGAACAATATACCATCTTGCTTTATCTGACATTTGTTAAAACCCCCTAAGGAAAACTATTGAGAAACTATTTAACGCCAAGTCCAGCCGCAAAGCTTAAAAGACCGCCGATACCGTATTGCAAGATAACATCAACCAAATAGAAAAACAAAGCAGCAATCGCCACCATGATGAATACTTGGATTGAAGAGGAAACAGTTTCACCACGGGTTGCCCATGTTACTTTGCGCATCTCCGAACGTACCTCGCTAAAGAATTGCATAGGTGACGTCTTTTTCTGTGGTTTAGTTTTCTCAACCGTTTCTGTCATATCTTTTTACCAAAAATTGTTTATGTCCAAACCAAATGGGGTTTTAAAACCGCATTTAAAGCCCAAACACTGCTTTTGATTTTAAAACTATTCGGTGGCAGGGGCGGAGGGACTCGAACCCACGACCCTCGGTTTTGGAGACCGATGCTCTACCAACTGAGCTACACCCCTATACCGTATTAGTTTTCATCTCAAGCAATATCGCACCCAGAGCCGAGTGACTTGGGTGCGCAATGCTGCCTATGCCAAACCATTTGATTTTTTTCAAGTCCTAAAATGATAATTCTGCTGTTGAAAATTGATTCTAATAAATCAAACCCGTTTGCCCAAAATCAATTCAATATCTTTATTATAATGAATATTATATTTAAACTTGCCTCAATAATCATTGTTAAAGTGCGGGGCTTTTTTCTTGTAATTTATAAAGAAATCGGCTTTAGAGAACATAAGAATTTCAAGCTTAAGAGAAAATCATGTCGCACAATACATTTGGTCATTTGTTCAGGGTTACAACATGGGGAGAATCACATGGTAAGGCTTTGGGCTGTGTTATTGATGGCTGCCCGCCCAATATCCCATTGACCGAGGGTGACATTCAATCTTTTCTTGACAAGCGTAAACCAGGGCAAAGCAAATTTGTAACCCAAAGGCAAGAGGCCGATTTGGTGGAAGTCCTTTCCGGTGTCTTTGAAGATGATGACACAGATGGCCAAGTCACAACCGGAACACCAATTTCCTTGATGATACGCAATACTGACCAACGCTCCAAAGATTATGGCGATATTGCAAAGGCTTGGCGTCCTGGTCATGGTGATTATACCTATGACCAAAAATACGGCTTCCGCGATTATCGCGGCGGTGGGCGCACATCGGCGCGCGAAACTGCGGCACGGGTGGCGGCGGGTGCGGTTGCACACAAGGTTTTGGGTAATGGGATTGAAATCATTGGCTACCTTACACAAATTGGGCCCCACAAAATAAACCGTGATAATTTTTCGCTTGATGAAATTAATAATAACCCATTTTTTTCGCCTGATGATAAAATCGTTCCGATTTGGGAAGAATATTTGGATGGCATCCGTAAAAACGGCTCATCAATCGGGGCGGTGGTTGAAGTAATTGCAAAAGGCGTTCCCGCAGGTTGGGGCGCGCCAATTTATGGCAAAATTGACTCCGAACTTGCATCTGCCATGATGTCCATCAATGCCGTAAAAGGTGTTGAGATTGGTGCAGGCTTTGGCGTGGCGGAACTTGAAGGGCCACAAAACGCCGATGAAATGTACCTTGATAATGAGGGCAATGTCGCATTCCGTTCCAATAATAATGGCGGGGTATTGGCTGGTCTTTCAACCGGGCAAGACATTGTTGTTCGCATGGCGATAAAGCCCACCTCATCCCTATTGACCCCCATCAAATCATTAAACCGCAAACTTGAAGCAATCGACATAGTCACCAAAGGCCGCCATGACCCATGCGTAGGCATCCGCGCCGTCCCCGTTGCCGAAGCCATGATGGCGTGCGTTTTGGCGGATGCAAAACTAAGACATCGTGGTCAGGTGGGGTAATTACCCCCGCGCGTAAACCTCAATCGCGCTAATATGCTTGCGCTTTTCGGCATCGGATAGGAATGAGCCTTCAAAGGAATTTTTCGCCAAAGTGATTATTTCTTCGCGGGTTAAATTAAGTGCCTTTTGGGTTTCGATATAGTTTTTGTTTAAATAACCGCCGAAATATGCGGGGTCATCGGAATTTATGGTTGCCTTAAGTCCCTTTGCCAGCATTTCTTTCAAAGGGTGTTGTTTCAAATCTTTTACCACACATAATGATAGGTTGGATAATGGGCATACAGTAAGGGTCAAACCTTCCTTCACAATTCTATCAACCAGTGCCGCATCTTCAAGGCAGCGATTACCGTGATCGATACGGTCAATCTCAAGAATATCCAATGCCTCATAAATATATTCTGGTGGGCCCTCTTCACCGGCATGGGCAACAATTTTTAAGCCCAATTCTTTTGCCGCCTTGAATACATTTTTGAATTTAGATGGCGGATGCCCAACCTCTGATGAATCAAGGCCAACGCCTTTGATTTTACTTTTGAACGGAAGCGCCATTTGCAGGGTTTTAAACGCCTCTTCTTCCGGCAAATGGCGAAGGAAGCACATGATAAGGAATGATGAAATCCCAAATTGGGTTTTGGCATCATCCAACGCCCGACTTATGCCGCCCAAAACCGTTTCAAAGGCAATGCCGCGATCGGTATGGGTTTGCGGGTCAAAGAAAACCTCAACATGCTTGCAATTATCGGCCTTCATTTTTTTAAGATAATCAAAGGTAAGGTCGTAAAAATCCTGTTCATTAACAAGAACACACGCCCCTTGATAATAAATATCCAAAAACTCTTGAAGGTTATTGAATTTATATGCGGCACGCACTTCTTCGGGGGAATTAAACGGGATTTTAATGCCATTACGTTTGGCAATTTCAAACATTAATTCAGGTTCTAAAGAACCCTCAAGATGCAAGTGAAGTTCAGCTTTTGGAAGACCGTTGATGAAGTTTTGAAGTGCCGGCACGGCTTAATCCCCTTTATTATTTGTTGATTTGACTTTGCCAAACTTGCTGGACAAAAGCAATTGCAAAAAAAGCCGCACCAACATTAAAATTGATGCGGCAATGGTTTAGGGGAGCTTATTGTTATGGGACTATTTAGCGGGAATAGCATACACGCTGGTGTTTATTATGCTTTTTCCAGCAATCTACTTTAACCATTTTGCCGTTTTTCTTGCGGACATAAACATAGCGTTGATGCTTAACTGGTTTTTTATAAGATTGCTTAGGCTGCATCGAATTTGGGCCATTATTATATGCCGGACCATTCATTGGCACAGGGGCAGGCATTGGCGGCGCGGCAAAAGCCATACCAGATGCAAATAAGATTGAAGATATTACAGACGCTGCGATAATTTTATTATTTATTTTTGTCATTTTACACCTCAAGAAAGCACATAATTGCTTTCGCCATTCCTATAAATTTCAACGATGATATTTTAAAAACCTGTCGCATAATCCTGATTAAACATATTTAATATTAGTCTTAAAAATTCTGCGCTTGCGATTGTGGTTTTTATTATGTTTGTCTAATGTTGATTCCATGACCAACAAACCTAAAGACGCAATCAATAATAGCTTTGTTTACAAGGCCCCCGACAAGCTAAAGCCTTATTTGCAATTATCGCGCTTTGACCGCCCGATTGGCTTTTGGCTTTTGGGGATTCCATGCCTTATGGGGCAGGCATTGGGGCGAATTGGGGTTGGCTTTTCATTCTATGATTTATTCCTTGTGATTTTATGGTTTATTGGCACAATTGCGATGCGGGGTGCTGGTTGCACCATCAACGACCTTGCCGACAAAGATTTTGACGCAAAAGTTGACCGCACGGCCCAAAGACCACTTCCAAGCGGTGCTGTAACCACCAAACAAGCGTATATGTGGCTTGGGGCGCAATTGTTTGTGGGGTTGATTGTTTTATTACTCTTGCCAAAAGTGGCGCAGATTGTGGCATTGTGGTCAATTCCAATGTTTGTTGCCTATCCTTTCATGAAGCGGATTACGTGGTGGCCCCAGGCATGGCTTGGCATGACCTTTAATTGGGGCGTTTTGGTTGGCTATGCAGCGGTTGCATCACAACTTACACCCGCAACATATCTATTCTGGCTCGGTGGCATTTTCTGGACACTTGGCTATGACACCATCTATGCCATGAGCGATATTCAAGATGATGCCCTAATTGGTGTTAAATCGACCGCCCGCAAATTCGGTGATAATGCACCTGCATGGGTCAAAGGGTTTTATATCGCAACCATGATTTGCTTTATGTTTGCGATTTTCCTTGCCGCAGAGGGAAGTTTAACAACCCTTGCCGCCCTTCCCTTTGCCGCCCTTTTTGCCCTAAGTTTGAAAAAGCAATATGACGCACTTGTGGCGGGCGAAACCGATTTTACCAAGCTATTTAGGCAAAACAAAAACGCAGGGCTACTGATGACCGGCGCGATTATTTGTGTGGTCTTGGTAAGTTGGTATATAAACACACTCCATTAAAGTAATTATCAGCATTTTTCACGCATTGTAACAAAATAAAATAGCTATTAATCAACTACTTAACCCGATTATCCGGCATTTTTTGCCACCCTCGCAAAATGTTGACATTTGTTGACATTTTCTAAGACTGATACACCTGCATCCGCACTTGATTAACTTGCATAAAACTCCATTGGCGAAAAAGCTGACATTTCCTGACATTTTTTCAAATGACTTCTTAAGGTAGCTTATTTTAAAGGCATTATAAGGGTGTTTTGCGAGATGAGGGTAAGATTGCAACGCCAATGAAAATAATGTGTCATGGTGCGTGCCTATCAAGTGATGCTTGGCAATGCTTAATATAATATACTTTATTTCATGCGGGCATAAATATATTTGCTTTTTATAACTTATAAATTATTATTAATTAGGATTATTATAATATTTAAGTTATATTGTACTTGCATTTTAATAACTAATATATTATATTCATAAAGAATAACCCAAAGGCCACACCATGAACCCGCAAGCAAGACAAATGGCAAGACGGCAAATCGATAAGAGAATCGAGCAATTGCCCAATCTTACACAATTAAAGCGCCCGCCGAAAGGCTGGATAAAAGCTATGCGTGAAGCATTGGGCATGACAATGGGGCAGCTTGCAGAACGCCTTGGGGTTTCACAGCCGCGCATTTCCGTTCTTGAACAAAATGAAGCATCGGGCAGCATTACAATGGAATCATTGGAGCGTGCTGCAAATGCGCTTGATTGCGACCTTGCATACGTTCTTATTCCTCGCCGTGGCGGGTTGAACGAAATTGTTGAACAACAAGCAATTAAAGCCGCCAAACAAAAACTTAAATCAACCAAACATACAATGGCATTGGAAAAGCAAAGCGTTGATAAGGACGATGAGCAAGAACAAATTATTCGTATTGCCAAAACATTAGCCGAGAAATCAGATTCTTCAATTTGGGAGGTTAAATGACCGACCCGTTACTTGAACAAGATGACGCATCTACACCGCTTACACCTGAAGAACGCGCGGATTTAATCCCTTCGTATATAACCTTGCGAAGGGAATTAAATGAAGCCGAGCAAGTCAATATATTTGAAGCCGAAGAATGGGCGTTCTCGCGCAAGCGTGATGTATTGAATGAAAACTTCCTAACTAACCTTCATAAGCGAATGTTTGGACAGGTTTGGAAATGGGCGGGTAAATTTAGAACATCAGAACGCAATATCGGCGTACCAGCCTATCGAATTGGAATAGACCTTAATCAGCTTTTGGGTGACGTTAAATATTGGATAGAGCATAATAGCTATGAACCCGATGAAATCGCATATCGTTTTCATCATAAACTTGTATTCATTCACCCATTCCCAAATGGCAATGGAAGGCACTCTCGCATGGCGACTGATTTGCTTTTGAAATCATTAGAGCGCGACCGGTTTAGCTGGGGAAGTGGCAATTTAGTCGATGCCAACACAACACGCGCGAAATACGTGGCGGCATTACGGTCGGCAGATGGACATGATTATGGATTATTGAAAGACTTTGTGAGGAGGTAAAATGGCTAACCAGAACAAAAATTATATAAGAATTGACAATAAAAGCGAGAAAATTCAGCGAATTTTTGAGAAACGATGGCTTTTAGAATTAATAAAAAACAAAAAAAGCAGCATACCAAGAATAAGTACTTGGGACGACCCGTATGAGAATTTCTTCTTAAAATCGACAGTTATAACTGAAAGCGGTGAACGTGGAAGTCTAGGTGCGATTGAGAAAGCGTGGTTTGGGCAATGTTGGTCATTTGGTGATGAGTCGGATGCTATGTGGCGCATCTATAGCAACATAAATAACGATGGTAATGCAGCAGAAAACGAATCAATTGGAATAAAAGTAATTACTTCCGTTGAAAAATTGCTGGAAGCTCATAAATACAATCCACAAAAAAATGACTACGTGGGAATAGAAACCTTTATCGGAAAAGTCGACTATGTCGAGGAAAAAGAAATTTCCAAATTGATGGAAAAAGTAAGCTTTACGGAAGTCGCTTTCGGTGGACAGAATGATAAATTTGCTGATTTGATATGTTTGAAACGCAAACCATTTCAACATGAAAATGAATGCAGAATATTATTTAACGACACGAATGATCGTTTCGTTACATCTAATCGAGCCGAATTTGATATTAATCCTAACGAATTTATCGATAAAATTATATTGGACCCTAGAACTTGTAAAAAACTAGAAAACGAAATTATTTACGAAATTGTTGCTGCTGGATTCAATGGTGATATTACAAAATCTAGCCTCTACGATATACCTAGCTATACAATTAAGCTCTAACCCAATTCCAAGCCACTATCCCGTTTCGCTGAATATAGCGATTATCAGGGTTTTGTCTTTGCACCTATTTGTCTTTTTCAAGAAGGCGATAATGTGCGACATAGCGATAAAGGTCTAGCAGCATCTTTGTATGATGATTTCTTACTTCAATGATTTTGGCTTGCAGGGGTTGGCGTTATGTATTCCGCCCCCCTACCCCGGTGGGACGATTTTAAAGCTTTCTACTAGGCTTTCGGCAATGAGGCGCCAGCCATCGACCAATACAAAGAAAATAATTTTAAATGGTAATGATACCACCGCCGGCGGTAACATCATCATACCCATCGCCATAAGGATGGATGCCACAACCAAATCAATCACCAAAAACGGAATAAATACCAAAAACCCGATTTCGAACGCGCGGCGTAATTCGGAAATCATGAAAGATGGGGTTACAACCCGCATTGGAAGCGCATTAAGATTTTGCGGGCGTGGAATTTTGCTAAGTTTGACGAATAATGCCAAATCCGCTTCCCGCGTTTGCGCAAGCATAAAGGTTTTTAACGGCGCGGTGGTTGCGCCCCATGATTGTTCAAGCGTGATTTCTTTTTTGGTATATGGCACAATGCCTGTATTCCATGCGCGTTCAAAGGTTGGCCCCATGACAAAGGCGGTCAAAAATAACGCAAGTGAAACAATAACCGCATTTGGTGGTGCTTGTTGCAGACCAATTGCAGTGCGCAGCAATGATAAAACCACGACAATCCGCACGAACGAGGTGGTCATAATCACAAAACTTGGCGCAACCGAAAGAATGGTGATTAATGCGATGGTTTGGATGACCCGCTCGGTCAAGCCGCCGCCATTACCCAAATCGACATTAATTGATTGTGCAAATGCGCTTGCAACCCCAAATGAAGTGAATAAAAAGCCCATCCCAAACACCAATGCCCAGTGTTTAAGGGATTTTATCAATTCACGGCGTTCTGCCTGTGTGAATTTTTGCGTTATTTTTTTCGGCGGCATTTTCGCCGTAACAATATTCTTTGTCATTTTATGCCTGTTCGGAACGCCCCCTTAGTGGGGTTATTGCAGCGACTTCGGGTTTGGTTTTTGATGCGCCAAGATCTTTAAGGATTTTTGCGCCATTGGGGGCAATCATTAATAAATGCTCCTCCCCATCAATTGCGACAATCATTAACCTTGAGCCTTTGGCATCCAAAAAAGTTTGTTCAATGATTTTGATTCTTTTTTCGGTGTGTTGCATGGTGAAATTACCGCTTAACCAACCATAACGCTTTGCAAGATAGGCAAACCCTGCAAGCAGACCGATGGTTATTAATAATGCGGCAATTGCGCGAAACACTTCTAAAAACGACATTCTATCACTCTTATTGAGTGTAAAATCTCGGCTGTTTCGCTTAATCAATTGTTAACACGCAATGAAATTTATTAATCCGATTTTAACCATATTTATTCATAATTACCTTGTTTAAGAATGAACATATACGGGTAAAAGACCATATGAGCGTTAATGATGCACCATATTTCTCAATGCTTAGGAGCAGGATGCAATTTTTGAATGATCGTCAAAAAGTGCTTGCTGATAACGTTGCCAATGTCTCCACCCCTAAATTTACGCCCAAGGATTTGGACGAAAAATCATTCCAAAATACTCTAAGCCGTACTTATTCAACTGGCTCTTCTGGCCCTGGTGCGATTGCCCCCGTGAATATGGTTGCCACAAGCCCGATGCACATTAGTGGGACAAGGGTTTCAACAACTGGCACAAAGGCCATAAACGCCCCAGATAGCGAGACCACATTGGATGGAAATCAAGTGGTGGTTGAAGAACAAATGATCAAAGTTGCCGATACGCGCATGAATTATGATGTTGCCCTCACCCTTTATCAAAAGGGTTTGCAATTAATGCGTATGGCAAGCAAACGGCCTGGTGCATAAATGTTTGTGTGCGTAAGATAAGGGAGCAAGTAAATGTCATCAAATAATATTGCCGCTTTGAATACTGCTGCCGCTGGTTTACGTGCGCAAACCGCGCGTATGAAGGTTATTGCCGAAAACATCGCCAACGCTTCTTCAACTGGCCCAACCGCCGGAAGCAACCCATATCAGCGGAAAATCGCAACCTTTGGGCAAGTCCTTGACCGCGAAACCGGTGAGAAGGAAGTAAAAATGACCCGCGTTGTTGCCGACAAAAGCGACTTTAAACTTCGTTATGACCCAACGCACCCTGCGGCCGATGCACGTGGCTACGTTAAAATGCCGAATGTGAACACGCTTCTTGAGGCAATGGACATGCGTGAAGCACAACGTGCCTATGAGGCAAACCTAAATGTTATCGAAAGCGCGCGGGCAATTGCATCCCGCACTTTGGACCTATTAAAAAAATAACGCTTAAGAATTAAGTGGAGATATAAATGAACGCTGCTGCATTACTCGCCTCAAAGGCATATGGCTCTTTACCTACCCCAACTGTCAGCGGTCCACAGGTTGCACCTGCCAAAGATTTTGGCGCCATGCTTGCCGAACAAGTTTCCGGCGCAATTAGCGCAAGTAAAAATGCCGAAACCCAAGCCACCGCCGCCGCAACCGGCAAGGCCGATTTGGTTAATGTTGTAACCGCAATATCCGCCGCCGAAGTGCAAATGGAAACCATGATTGCATTTAGAGATCAGGCCATCCAAGCCTATCAAGAAATCGCCCGCATGAGCATTTAATAATATAAATATGTATTACCCCTGCTCCATATTATTCGCAAACAAGTGATTCATATAAATTGGTAATAATAACCCAGCACCTAAATCACCATTTTAAATAGTTAATTAGAGTAACTTTCTTTTTGTATTATAACCAATAATACGAAATGTTTATTGGCAATCTAAAATTAACAGTAATATTACGATAATTTTATTTTTTTCATATTCGTCTATTGCCTATGCAAAAAAGCGGTGGCAGCTTGCAATTTAGTGACAAAAATTTTGCAATAATTTTTGTCTTATTCGATTCTCATGGTGACATTATTTGAAATGTCTTTTTCTCTGGGGGGAATTATTGATTATGAAAAATCACTTTAAATACGTACTAGGCGTTAGCGGTATCGCAATTCTTATGGCATCATTGCCACAAGTGGCTTCTGCGCAAACGACAAAAGAAGAAGTTGTGGTCGTTACTGGTTCAAGACTACAAGGTAAAATCGAAGGCGCGGTATCTCCGGTCGCTATTATCGACAAAGAAAGATTCATTGAAGAAGCTGTAATCGACATCGATGACCTTCTTAAAAAACAAAATGAATTTTCAGGCTCCATAGGTTCGACTTCCACACCAAGTTTAACCGATGCACAAGGTGCATCAACGCTTGATATGCGTGGTATGGGACAAAACAGAACATTGGTATTAATAAATGGTACACGTGCCGCACCATTTGGTTTCAGAAACTCCGTTGATATTGATACCATACCAACTGCATTGATTAAACGTGTTGAAACGCTAACTGGTGGTGCATCTGCGGTTTATGGTGCGGATGCGGTTGCGGGCGTTACCAACTTTATCCTTAATGATAAATTTGAAGGCCTTGAAGTTACGACAAGCGGCGGTATTTCACAGCGCTCAGACAATTTATCATCAAACCTTGGCATTACTTATGGCAAAAACTTCCTTGACGATAAACTTAACTTAACAGGGTTTATTGGTTATGCCGAACGTGGAGGCGTTGAACGTACCGATCGCGCATGGGCATATCCTGAATATCTTGACGGCGGCCTAAGCACTACGACAACCACCGCAGGCGGTAACTTTAGCCGTAAAGACAATGGTTCAGTATTTAACATGACACCATATGGTGGTGCTGCAAACAGCAAAACTTTCGCATTTAGCGATGCTGGTGCACTTCTGCCAACTTATGCAACTGGCATGTCACAATACGAATCTTTCATTAACCCGAACCAGCGCTATAACGCGGCAGCTTTCGTGAATTATCAGGCATCTGATAAAATCAAATTCTGGGGTCGTGCAACGGTTTCAAGAATTAAAAACACTGGAAACTATACATTCGCAAACCCGTCTGGTTCAGTGGGTCAATATATTCTTATCAGAAAAGATAACCCATTCCTTACCCCTGCACTTAACGCCGTTTTTGCAAACGCTTGGAACCGGAATTTAACTGATACTGCGGCGGGAACCGATGCTTTCACCTTGAATATGACAAAAGCACTCGCTGATTTTGGTATCCCAAGAACCGATCGCAATACACGCATAACAACCCAATTCGCATGGGGTGTAAAAGCAGAAGTTAACGAAAACCTTCGTTGGGACGCAAGCGTTGTAATGGGGCATTCAGATGAAGACACTCTTCGTTATGGTGAAGGCTCGCCGGCACGACTTTTACAAGCGGCAACAACAAAAACTGTTAATGGCGTTGCACAATGCGTTGATAATTCTGGCGGTTGTGTTGCCGCAAACATTTTTGGCCCAAGAGCCATGAGTGAAGAAGCAGCAGCATGGATTATGGGCGACCCACTTTATTACGGACGTAACCGTGATCAAGTTGTTGCATCAGCAAACCTTTATGGAAACACAGAAAACTTCTTCAAACTTCCTGGCGGCGCTGTAAACTGGTCACTTGGTTATGAATTCCGTGATGAAAAAGGCGATATGTATTGGGATCCGCGTATCCTTGCCGGTGATTATTTTGGCGGTACAAAACGTCAAAATGCTGGTGCAAAGTTCAACCTTTCAGAAATCTATGCCGAGGTTCGCGCACCTATTCTTGCCGATTTACCATTCATCAAAAAACTTGATTTTGAAGGTGCATTCCGACATTCCGAACACTCTCAAGCTGGTGGGTATGATAATTCAAAGCTTGGCATGAACTGGCAGATTGATGACAATTTCCGTATTCGTGGCTCGCGTCAAACCGTATTCCGCGCGCCAAATATTGGCGAATTATGGGGCGTTGTTGGTTCATCGGTTGTTGCTAGATCCTCTGCTTCATCAAAAATTGATGTTTGTAGCAACCCAACCGCTACTGGTGCAGATGCTGCATTATGTATCGCAACTGGCGCACCCGCTGCACCATATACCGAAGTTTCAACTTCATATTTTGCACCATTTGGCGGTGACCCGAATATGAAACCTGAAACTGGTACAACATATACAGCCGGCTTTGTTTTAACCCCAAAAATCATTCCGGGTTTCTCATTGGTTGCTGATTATTGGAACATCAAACTTGAAGACGCGATTGGTGGCTTAACCGCGCAAAACATGGTTAAGCTTTGCTATGTCGTTACCAAAGACGCAAACTCAACCTATTGCCAACGCATTAAACGCGGAAGCGACGGACAAATTACCGAAGTTTCATTGGTCGATATTAACGTTGCCAATTTTGAAACTTCTGGCGTTGATTTCACCATGCGTTATGGCTTTAAACTTCCAGAATACATCCCTGGCGACCGTTTAGACTTGGCTCTTTCCGGTGGCTGGTTGGAAAACTTTACTAAGCAAGCTTCCCCGCTTGAGGCAGTTGTAAACTGCGTTGGTAAGTTTGGTGTTTCTGGCTCATGCTCTGACTCTGGCGTGGGTAGTCGTCCAATGCCTGAATGGCGTGGTACAATGTCTGCAACCTATTCTATGAAGCCAGTAAGCGTTCGTCTTGCATGGCGTTATATGAGTGCGGTTGACAATGCATCTACTACACAGGCTGTTAAACGTATTCCTGCGTACAATTATTATGACGTGGCATTCAATTGGAAAATTAACGACAATGTTCGTGCCTCTCTAAGTGTTATGAACATGACCGATAAAAAACCACCAATGTTATGGTCAGCAGCGGTTGATGCAAACACCATTCCTTCTAGCTATGATGTTATCGGTAGACGTTATGGCTTCAGCCTTGTTTATAAATATTAATTTATAAAACAACTAAAACAAAAGACCGCCTCAAAAAGGCGGTCTTTTTTTGCCTATTTATTAATCATTGCAAATCAATTTGAAGGGCAGAATTTATTGTGCACAGCACAAAAAAGCATATCTTCAGTGGTAATTTTCCTAAAAATTACCTTCACTTAGAATAATATTTCCATTTCTGTGCCAAAAATGTCAACAATGTAACAATAATTTTGTTTTTTTCATATCTGCCTATTGCCTATGCAAAAAAGCAATGGCAGCTTATTCGCTTCTAACAAATACTTCATTAAAAAAGTTTTGTTATTGAGCATAAATATTTGGATATTTTTATATCTAGTTCTTTTGGGGGTTTGAGAATAAATGAAAAAACATATTAAGTCTATTTTGGGAGTAAGCAGTTTTGCTATTCTTGTGGCATCAATGCCGCAAATCGCTGCTGCACAAGATGCGGACAAAACGTCTGCTAAAGAAGAAGTGGTAATTGTTACCGGTTCAAGCATTAAAAGAAAAGTATACGACAATGCCCTTCCAATTCAGATTGTTACAAAAGCAGATCTTGAACGTGAAGGTATCGTAAACACCGAACAGCTAATCATGCAATTATCAAGTAATGGTAACGGTCTTGATAACCTTGCTGCAAACGCCGATGTTGTGTCTGGTGCGGCTCGTGGTAACAATGGTATGTCTGGCGCCAACCTTCGTGGACAAGGGACACAAGGCACATTGGTTCTATTGAATGGTCGTCGCGTTGCAGCCCACGGTCTAAACGGTGGCGCGGTTGACATTAACCAAATTCCAATGGCAGCGATTGAGCGCGTTGACGTACTTAAAGATGGTGCTTCGGCAATCTATGGTACAGATGCAATCGGCGGTGTTATCAACTTCATCACCAAGAAAAACTATCAAGGCCTAGATCTTTCAATCTTTGCTGATAAGACCGAAGATGGTGGTGGTGATATTTACCGTGCCAGCCTTTCTGCTGGCTATGGTAGCCTTGCAGAAAATAAATTCAACATCATGGGTACTTTGGCATATAGCGAAAATAAAATTTTGCTAGCAAGCCAACGTGATTTTGTTGACACCTTCCAAATCGATAAAGGTTTGTCTGTTGACACACGCGGAACGCCATATGCAACAATCTTCCCACGTGCAGGTACAATCTTTACCTCAAGCTCGACTGCGCCATTTATCCCTGGCTCAACAACAGTGCGCGCATCTGGTGGTATTAACCCACTAACCCTTAATGGTATGGGTTGCGATTCTGTTGCTGGAATGGACGCATATGCATCAACACTTTGGGGCGACGCTGCGGGAACCACAAAATACGCGTGTTCTTGGGATTCCGGTCGTGCAGTGGTATTACAACAACCTATTAAAAACCTAAACTTTATTTCGCGTGCGGTATTTAAACTTGGCGAACATGAACTTTCTATTGAAGCAACCGCTTCGAAAGTTGATGCAACCAAACAATTCTCAAATATGCAATTGTCGTCAAACACAACAACTGCAAACTTTGTTTACCCACGCAATTCAATCACCCAAGCAACCTATGATGAAATCTTCGATTTGTTGAAAACCAATTTTGGTGTTGCAGAATCACTTCGTGGACAACCATATGCGGTTAGATGGCGTTGCGATATTTGCGGCCTAAGAACAATTGATACAGAAACCAAAACTGGTCGTTTGTTGGTTGGCTTAGATGGCCCTATGGGTGAAACTGAATGGAACTACCGTACTGGCGTTTCATATGCATATAGTGAATCTAAATCCACATTGGGTAAAGGCTTCTTTTATAGCTATGATACATATGACACCAGTGGCACCAAAATCGCAAACGGCTTGTTTAACGTTCTTAACAGTGGTGTTGTAAACTTCTTCCTTAAACCAGGTCAGACACAAACACAGGCGGCAATTGATGCGGTTAACTCCACATCTGCTGAAGGCGTTGTTCTTTATGGCGGTAAGTATGAGGTTACTCAATTCGATGGTTCGGTTTCTGGCCCTATGTTCGACCTTCCAGGTGGCAAAGCATATGCGGCATTGGGCTTCGAGCTTCGCGAAGAAAGCTATCACTTCAATGGTGACCAACGTGCCGCTGCGGCTCGTCCAGTTATCTATAACGCGCCATTTGATGATTCCAACGCACTACAAGGCGTAAGCCGTAGCATTAACGCTATCTATGCCGAAGTTGCACTTCCACTTATCAAAAATATGGAATTGACGCTTGCTGGACGTATGGACCAATATTCTGGTTTTGGCGTAACAACCAACCCAAAAATTTCTTTGAAATATAAACCAATCGATATGGTTATGTTCCGTGCGTCTTATAACACTGGTTTCCGCGTTCCAACCTTTAACCAATTGTTCAACGGCATTACAGAAAGCCCATATACTGCAACAACATTTGCAGACCCAACCAAATGTTCGACTGGTTATAAATCAAATACTACAATTCCTGGCTGCGAACCTATTACGTTTAACTACCTAACTGGTGGTAAGCAGTCTCTCGGCCCTGAAGAAGCAAAACAATATAGCTTTGGTGTCGTTTTGGAACCACTCAAAAACCACACTATCAGCTTTGACTGGTGGCATATTGATAGAACAGGAACAATCCAAATCCTAACATTGGATCAATTGTTCTCTAACTATAATCTTTTTGCTGACAACTTTGAACGTGACGCAAGTGGCAATATTGCCCGTGTTGACCAACGTTATGTAAACGCCGGTGAACAACTTACAGAAGGTCTAGAAGTTAGCTTCCGTGGCGGTGTTCCATTCTATAAAGGTAAATTGTCATACGGCATGGATGGCACTTACCTATTAGAGAAGAAATCACGTGTTCTTGAAGGCGTTCCTTTTGGACCAAGTGAAGTTGGTGTTTGGACTGCTTATGGTGACCTTGGCATCGAATGGAAACATAACCTTTATGTTACATACACCCAAGGAAATTGGAGTGGTTCAGTATCACAACTATTCCGCTCTGGTTATGTTGATCAAGTTTACCCAGGTGTTGCCTCTGGCATCTTTACTGCGGCTGATGGCCATACCAAAACAGACGATTATATCACTTATAACACCTCTGTTACTTACAAAGGGTTCAAAAACTTCTCTATTACTGGCGGTATCAAAAACTTGCTTAATACTGATCCACCGTTTGCGTATGCTTATTACTCAAACTCTGGTGCGAACTCTGATTGGGAACCACGTGTTGCAGATCCACGCGGTCGTTCATTCACTCTATTGCTTAACTACAAATTCTAGTAAGAGCATGAAACATATAGAAAAGCCCCCAGAAATGGGGGCTTTTTTAATGCCTAAATATTTTTTAAATTGCGCTTTTTAAAGTAAGCCTGAATGATGGCGCATCAAGCGGATGAATATTAATATAATCCACATTATTGTTTTGAAGATTATATTTCGTGCGCGTTACGTTATTATTTGCCGATAATGGCGTTGAAAATTCGGCTTCTAAGGCGGCATCGCGGCTTATTTTATAATTCACAAACATGCCAATTGTGGAATTTTGCGGAACAACAACCGATTCATCATAAGAGAAATAGCGATTACCGCTTGAGAATTTATAATATGCGCCCCAATCAACACCGCTATTACCGACTTTGCGTTTAAGGTTAAATTCGGTTAGTTGGCGGTTATTATTGATACGGTCGCCATTAACCTTGTCAAAGACATCAGTTGAACTTTGCAAGCCGTAATCAAAACGGCTTAATAAAACATATTCACCATCACCAATTACGAATGGATAATTTATCTTCGCACTAACGCCTGAAAAAGTCTCATCAAGGCCATTGGCAAGCTTTTGCGCACTTATTACACCGCCATTATACACCGGAATTAAACCAATTTTATTAGGGGTGATTTTATTGGTAATGTCCAAAGATAATTTTACCTTATTTGGGAAATTCTTTTCAAATTCAAACTCGGCAACATTAACTTTTTCTGCATTTAAAGAAGAGCCATTATCAACATTCCCAAGGAATGAATAACCACCATAATAAAAATTCCCATAATCTTTTTTAAAGGTTGCGCGCAAAACAGTATTGCTATCTTTCGCATATTCAATCTTGATATTGGGAACATAATAAAGGTTATTATCGGCAATATTATAAATATTATTTCGCGTATTGCCCCACATAACCGCAAATCGCGCATTCAAAGACAGTTTTGGTGCAAGTTGATAGCGGGTTTCAGCATAAGTATTGCTCATAAGTTCTTCAACATTGGTGCTTGAAGAAGGTTGCAAGAATAATGCCTGATCATAATTCGCACCAGCGCCATAAAGCGAAGAGCGGTTCATTTTGCGAACCACATATTCATTGCCCAATGATAGTTTGTTTGAACCGAAATTAGTATCCAAAGCAGCGATTGATTTTACTTCGACATATTCACTATGGCTAAATGACATATCGTAATTAGCACTACCAACTTCCCTGCCGGTGCTTTCATATTGTTCTTCTGTGTTGGCAAATCGACTATTAACGGCAAATCGACCTTTATAATCCTCACTACCGAATAAATAAGAGGCGTTTAATTCACTATTTTTTGAAATATTATTACTGGTTCCAAACTTGCTCGTATCAATCTGACCATTATTTTTATCGCCCCAACCAGATGAAATATAATTCCACGCCTTTGAAAAAACCGAGGTTTTGGTATTCGCACCGATTATAAGGTCATTATCGCCAATTTTCTCATTATAAACCGCCGAAAATTTTGACAAAGAGCTTTGTGATTGCGAGCGGTTAGAATCACGATTTTCAACATTCCCACTGCTACCCAAATTAATTGAATTACTTGCGCTTATGGTTGGCGCACTCGCGGAAGCAGAAAACTCGGTTTTAATTTTATTAAGGCTAGTAAAACCGTAATAATTACTTGCAAAACGGTTGGCATCAATACCTTGAGGCGCAATAAATTTATTCGTTTTTGCCGAAAACATTGTTATATGGCGGCTTACAATATTTATTCGCAAAACCTCTATCTTGGTTTCATCGATTGCCTTTGTTTCGGCCTGTAACTCAATTTGATCAACAAATTCATACGGCATTTCCAAAAGCGTATTTTTCAAATCCTGCTTTTCGGTATCAATTTTTTCACCGTCAATAAAATAATCGATTTCTTTAAATTGGGTAAAATCAATTTCTTCTTTGATTTTATCAATTATTTTTAACGCATTATTTTGTGATAAGGGGTCAAATGATGCAATGGCGTAAATTTTAACATTGCCACGAAATTGTTCCGCAATCTTTTGATTTTTAACAAATTTATTTACGGCTTGGATATCATCCGCACAGGCAAGATTAGGCGTCTGGCACAATGCCAAAATAGAGACGCCAAACCAAAATTTTGAAACCTTACAAATCATACCAAAAATCAAGTTATTTATTCGTGTGTAAACCTTTACACAATTATGCCTTTAATGCCAACACAGATACAAAAATCTGGTAAGCATGTTATTAATAGAAGTGTAAAATAGTCGCTAAACAACAAGATTTCAATGTTTTAGCAAATTTTTATAAAATCTTATTTGCAATATACACGATTAGATGCAATTTAGTGCCTGACCAAAGTAATTAATAAGTTATGATGCCACAAACTAGATTCTTTCAATATTGCACACATTAAATGCCAATCACTCTTATGCAAAGTAAAACCAAAATTATTGCAAATGTTCTTATTGCGCTTTCTATTTCTTCAGGAATCGCACAGCTTCCGGGAATAGCACAGGCACAATCTTTGCCCGCAAATAATAGCCAGCAAGCAAATAAAAGCTTCGCACCATTGGCAAAAAAACTATTACCCAGTGTGGTTGGGGTTCGTGCCTTAAATGCGGGCGCACGCGATACCTCACTATTTGCCAATAAAGAGGCAACAATTGCGACTGGGTCGGGGTTTGTTTATGGCAACCAAGGCTATATTATAACCAATAATCACGTTATCGAAAATGGCCGCGAGTTTGAAATTTCATTCAATGATAACACAATCCGCAAGGCAACATTGATTGGGCGTGATATTGAAACCGATATTGCGGTTTTAAAACTTACTACCCCCTATTCTGCCCCGCCGGCAATAATTGCCAATAGTGATGCAGTTGAAATTGGAGATTGGGCGATTGCAATTGGCTCACCATTTGGGCTTGGCAACTCATTTTCCGTTGGGGTGATTTCGGGGCGTAATCGTGATTTGCAATCGGGGCGTTTCGATAATTTTTTACAAACCGACGCCGCAATTAATTCCGGCAATTCTGGTGGCCCATTATTTAACGATAATGGTCAGGTAATTGGCGTTAATACCGCAATTGTTGCCGGAGCCAAAGGTGGCGGTAATATTGGCATTGGTTTTGCCATTCCCTCCAATATCGTTAAAAGAATTGCCGGTGACATAATTCAATATGGCTATGTAAGGCGCGGTTATGCGGGCTTTCGCGCCCGCAATGCCGCCCCGAACGAAGGCAATGGCGTTATTATTACTGCGGTTGATAATAATGGTTCTGGTAAAATTGGCGGGCTACGAAATGGCGACCGTTATTTTGCCTTTAATAACAAGCCAATAAATGACGCAAGGCAACTTGCACGTATGATATCTGATACGCCAATTGGGCAAACCATTCGTTTAGATGGTTGGCGCGGCAAGCAAAGAATTTTTGCCAATGTAAAAATCACCCTGCCGCCATCCCTGCAAGCGCCGCAAAATTATGGTTTCGATACCATAATTAAAACTGGCGGAATGTCTTTGCGCGGCATTAGTAATTCAGAAAAAAATAAATATGGCGCGGATGCGAATGTGATTGTCATTGCGGTCGATCCATATAGTAAATCAAAAAATGCGCTCGAAGCCGGTGACATAATTCTTGAGGTTGCAGGGCAAAAAATCAACTCTGCGGTAATGGTTAGAAATATTATTGATGATTTGTTACGCAGAAACAAAATAGTTATTTTAAAAATAAAACGAAACAATCGGATAATGTTACGTGTTTTTAAGTGATAAAAACACTTCAATAAGCAAAAATCTATTGCTAGTTTTCACCAAATTAGCGAAAAGCCATATTAACAAAAGCCCATATTAGCAAAAGCAATGCATTCAAAGTCGGAGTTTTGCCTTAATGTCTGAAGAAAAAAATTCTAATCAAAAAGATATATGGAAAACTGCGCGCAATAGCGATGATATTGACGAAAGCTTTGGCCGCCGTAAAAAACCCGGCATCTTTGCCAAAATGGATGTTTTTGGTTGGGTATCTTTGTTCCTGATTGCGGTTATTATTGGCGGCATGGGGGCAATTGGCTATCTTAGCTGGACCTTTAGTAATGCTGCCAACTCAAAAAACGCTGAGGCCGAGGGATTAGTACCAGTACAAGGTGACTTTGCACCAGGGCGCCCGAAAAAAGCCGATGTTTTATTCCGCCTTGCAGGGCGCAAAAGAATTGGCGAAAACCTTATGCCTGATTTGGTGGTTGGCTGGATGAAGGCATCTGGTTATGGCAATGTAGGCATTTCAAAAGACGTAAATGTTACAACGGTTAGCGGCTCAAAAGGTGGCAAATCATATCGTGTCTTATTGTCTTTGGGTTCGGCAAAAGGTGGCTTTGATGCCATGCAACAAGGCCGCGTTGAAGGCGTATATTCATTGCGTTCAATCCTTCCGACCGAGGCAGATAAACTATCGGCATATGGCGATATGACGTCACCTGATAATGAAAAAGTTATTGGGCATGATGTTTCTTTTGTTTTTGTAAACCCAAGCAATAATATTTCGACCTTTAACGGTGATACTTTGGGGCGGATTTTATCGGGCGAAATTACCGATTGGTCTGAAATATCTGACAAAAAAAATGGCGAAATTAATATCCGTGTTGAAGAAGAAGGCGGCGACAAAAATGCCAGCCTTTTGGCAAAACTTCTTGGGGATCGTGAATTACGCGATGCGGCAAAAACCTATAAAACCGCAGGCGAAGTTATAAAGGCGGTTGATGCCGACAAAGACGCCATTGGCTTTGCGCATAAAGATGGCAATACATCGGGCGTAAAAATGGTTTCGGTTAATGAACGTAATGCCCGTGCCTTTGAACCAAATTCATTCAATGTCTCAACCGAGGCCTATCCATTCGTTGAACGAATTTTGCTTTATATCGGCAAAACCACATCAAATCAGGCGCTTGAAGATTTTGCAAAATTCACTATCTCTAGTGCAGGTCAAGAGATTGTTGAAAAAGATGGATATGGCGCGCAAAAACTGGCTGAAGAAGGCTTTCAACCACCGCCTGAAGCACCGCGTGACTATACAGAATTTGCCCGCAATGCAAAACGTCTTAATTTTGATTTCCGCTTTAAACTTGGCGCAAACAGCCTTGATAATAAGGCCGTTACCGACATTACAAGACTACAAGAATATATGACACGCCAAGGCATAACCCAGCAAAGGATTGCCCTATTTGGCTTTGCCGACAATGTTGGTTCACATGAAACCAATGTGGGGGTTGCCCAATCACGTGCCGAAAAAGTTCTTAGCACTTTGGGGCAAGCAGGAATTAACCCTTCTATGGTTCGCGCATATGGCGATGTGTTGCCGGTGGGTTCAAACGCCTATGAAGAAGGTCGTATTAAAAACCGCCGGGTAGAGGTTTGGGTTTGCCCACCACCATCATGCCCATTGGTAAGCATTGTTGAAAACCGCCCACAAGCAGCACAGCAAAATGTGCAAATCGGTGTTGTTCCAGCCGGTGTCCACCTTGGCAAAGCCGTTAAAACTGAGGGTGAGGTTGCGCCAAAAGGCTAATGCAGGTCGATACGCACCCACTTGCACAATGGCTGCAACCATTACGCAGATTAATTAAGAATATCATCGGCCGCTTGCCATTACCATTAGCAGAGTTTTTGTTATTTGGTTTAAAAATGGCATGGTCATGCCTTTTTGCGGCAAGTCTATTATTTTTGCTTTTGCTTACCCATTATTTATGGAAGCCAAATTTCCCAATTGCCCGCTATGACTTTTTGCTTTTATCAGCAATTATAATCCAATCCATCATGCTTTGGACTAAACTTGAAAGTTTTGAAGAGCTAAAAGTTATAATGGCATATCACATTGTCGGCACGATTATGGAAATTTTCAAAACCCATGTTGGCTCTTGGGAATATCCCGAATATTCATTAATAAAAATTGGTGGTGTGCCTCTCTTCACTGGATTTATGTATGGTACGGTTGGCTCATTTATGGCTAGGGCAATACGGGTTTTTGAAATGTATTTCGAAAATTACCCCAAGCAAATCCATACAATCATCATCGCACTTTTGATTTATATAAATTTCTTTTCCCATCATTATATTTGGGATTTTCGCTATATTATATTTGCGCTTATCGCCCTTACCTATTGGCGGACAATTATCCATTTTCGCCCCATGGACAGGGTTTATAAAATGCCGCTTTTATTATCGGCGGTTTTAAGTTCTTTTTTCATGTGGGTTGCCGAAAATATTGGAACTTTTACCAAAACTTGGATTTACCCTAGCCAAAAATCTGGCGGTTGGCATTTGGTATCGATGCAAAAAATGGGCGCATGGTTTTTGCTTTTATTTATTTCTTTCACAATCGTGATGGTGATTTTGCGCCCAAATCAAAAACATTCAATCAACCAAAAGCCTGATTGAACCAATATTTTTCCCGGTTTCCAATAAATTCAATGCCCCTTGATATTCATCAAAAGCATAATCATGCCCATTATCAAAACCGCCGCAAGAAATTACAAAATCAAAATATTTTTCTGCAAGACTTTTATAAATATCAACATCATTGATAAGCGTCAAAATACTTGGCCTTGAAACAAAAATATTCGTGATTTCGGTAATATTTATCGGTAAAACAGGCTTTATTTGGCCAATATTGGCAACAATTCCAAATGGCTTCACAGCTTTGAAACTATTATGCAAATTATCGCCACCAACTCCGTCGATAATATAATCAACCCCATTACCATTTGTAATTTCCAATGTTTTGAAAACAAAATCATCACTTTTATAATTTATTACATGACGCGCACCATTTGCTTTGGCGATTTGCGCCTTCTCATCACTACTTACTGTTGCGAATACCTCCATCCCAAGGCGCGCTGCCCATTTTGTTAGAATGGTTCCAAGTCCACCAGCCGCGCTATGGACAAGAATTTTTATCCCTTTTTCAGGCTTTATAACATGAAATAAAAGGGCTGCCGCAGTAAGGCCACGCAAAAAATTACCCGCCAATAATTTATGATTTACATTTGTTGGAACTTTTATAATTCTCCTTGGATCAAGATTGCGATATTGTGTATAGGATCCAAGCGGAAACCCAGCATAGGCAACAATATCACCAATTGCAAAACCAGACACATTTTTGCCAATTGCATATATTTCCCCTGCCGCTTCAACACCTAATATAGCGGGTAATTCAGGGAATTTATAAATGCCGTCGCGAAAATATATATCGACAAAATTCACCCCGATTGCGATTTGTTTTACCTGTATTTCATCATCATTTGGGGCAGAATTTGCAATTTCAATCATTTCCAAATTATTGCTGTCACCATATTGCTTAAGACTGATAATTTTATTCATTTTATACTCCTTAATTCAAATATAACCTTGAAATTCATTGTGGAAAATTGCATAAATATTCACAACACTTGCGCATAAATGCACAGTAAAATTAATAGAGGTTAATAATGGATTGGCAGGATTTAAAAACCTTTCTAGAGTTTTCAAATAATTTAAACCTGTCAAAAACCGCTGTATCATTGGGGGTTGATCATTCAACCGTGGCGCGCCGTATCAAAAACCTTGAACAAAGCCTTGGGGTTCAATTGCTTGAACGCACCAATAAAACCGCCCGCCTTACATCATCTGGCATTATGATTGCCGAATCTGGCAAGGCCATGTTTGACACCGAATTAAAGATTAAACGCGATATTGCGCGCCTTGACCCCGACATGCAGGGCAAGGTTCGGATTAGCGCGCCGCCATCTTTTTCAAAAATTATATTACCAACAATCATAACCGAAATTGTGCAAAGTTTTCCGGCGCTTCAGATTGATATTAATGCCTCTTTGACCTTTGCGGATTTAAATGCCATGGAGGCCGACCTTGCCATAAGGCTTTCAAAACCAACAGAACCCAATTTCGTTCCGGTTAAAATTGGTGAATTTGGCTTCAAACTTTATGGCACGTTTGACTATTTAAAACACACCGCCACCGACAATATTCGCTATATCGCTTATCCCGATGATTTTAGTCATTACCCACAACAAAAGTGGATTTTGGACAAGTTTGAAAAAGAAAAAATCGTGCTGCAAAGCGAGGATATTTTTGTTCAGGCAGAGGCGGCAAAACTTGGCGTCGGGCTTGCTTTATTGCCTGAATATGTCGCCAATGAATACCCAGAACTTATGAGCGTGCCGATGAAATATCATTATCCAAAACGTGAAATTTATCTGATTATTCACGAGGATATGCGAAGCACGCCAAAATATCGTGCGGTTTTTGATCTTTTAAAAACCCGCCTAAAAGAAACTAAATTTTAAAGCCGCAAAAACCCAAAACACTTATAAGATTGCCGGAAACAATGCGCGCCGGTGCACGTGCAGCAACAATTGGTTTTGCCATATAGGCAACCCCAAGCCCCGCACGTTCAATCATCATCAAATCATTAGCACCATCGCCGATCGCGATTGCATCTTTTGCGTCAATCCCTTTGGTTTCACAAAGATATTCTAGGCGCGATAATTTGGCTTCTTTGCCCAAAATTGGCATTTTAACTTCACCCGAAAGGGCATTATTTTCATAGATAAATTCGTTTGAATTATCCTCATCAAAGCCGACCCAATCGCGAACACGTTCGGTAAAAAATTTAAAGCCGCCGGAAACCAATGCGCAATATGCACCTGCCTCTTTAAGGCCCGTAACCATTTCCACCGCGCCTTCATTAAGGGACACACGCTCATCAAAGCATTCTTGCAGGGCATCCATTGATAGCCCTTTTAGCATCATAACGCGCTCTTTGAGCGCAGTTTCAAAATTCAATTCACCCGCCATTGCGCGTTCGGTAATTGCCGAAACTTGTTCCTTTTTGCCAGCAAAATCCGCAAGCTCATCAAGACATTCACATGAAATAATGGTTGAATCCATATCGGCGATAAATAGCTTTTTTGAGCTTGGCGCAATTGTTGAATAATCAAGCCCTAATCCCGCCAGCTTTTCCAAAATTGTTGGCAAAATGGAGGGCGCAATATTATGCTTTATGGTCAAAACCTTGCCAGAAACCGCAACCTCTGCATCATGCCCTTCATCCGCAGCCCTTATAAGCGCAATCGCATCATTAATCGCATCTTCGCCAATGTGGGAAATAATGGTTAGGGTTTGGGTGTTCATTGTAGCGCCTTATAAAAATGTTCCCGCCATTCCCTAAAGACATTGTTATAAGTTTTCAATCTATATATTTGCTTTTCACGCCTGTTTTTCCGGCCTCCTTAAGCTTTAAAGCCACAAATATGTTTTTAATATCACATTTCCATTCTGGTATAATCAGCATAATTGCCATGGCTTCGGCTTGTGAAATTACGCCAATTAGCAGTGTAATCAAAAACAATATCCCAATTTTTCCATTTATAAAAATTGCTGAAATCAAGGCCCACAAGAATAATGTAAATATCTTTGAAAGTATGTGGTGGGTTGATGCCTCTCGCTTAAATCTTATTTGGCTTATAATGCGTGTCACAAGTTCCATCCCACCAAGAACTGCAACCATTATACACGCGGTTTCCAAAATTGATGGATAAAGGATAAACATACCAATGGCGGTCATAAGCCAAAAGGCAACATCGACACGGCTGTCCCAAATGCGAAGTTCCTCTGTCGCTATATTATATTTTCGCGCGATTACCCCATCAAAAATATCTGATAAAACCCCAAGTGCCAAAAGGATAACACAAATAATTGGGGCAAATTGCGCGTGAAAAAGGCACACCCCTAAAATAACAATTCCGCAAATAAATCTCAAAATAATAAGTAATGTCGGAATGTGATGTTTCATATGGGGTTCGATTATAAATCACCCAAGAAATGAGAAGATTTTTTCAAAGATAATTCCAATTATTACCAATGCAATAATCATTATTTCGAAGAAATTAAACGCGACCATAATTGAATTTCCCCACGGCTAGAAAAACAAATATAGGTTAATATAAGTATTTAAACCGCGCAATAACTATCTTTGAATCACGATGCCAAATATTTTTTAAGAGCTTTAATTGCCAAATCAATTAAAAACAAAAAACGAATTAAATAATAAAAACCACCAACCACTAAGATTGCGCCAACAATATATAAAAATCCAAGTCCTGGACTAAGCATGAGATTCTCCACCAAAAATTTAATTCTAAATAATATTTTGTCATAGGCAATAAAAAGGCTGCCCAATAGCAGCCTTTAATTGTACCTTTTGCGAATTGTACATAATACCTATTATTTAGCTTTTTACAGATTTTAAGCTGATGCCCTTATAAATCATCCATAAACTAAGCGCCAATTCGGCAAAAAAGCTGATTTTTAGTGCGGTGCCACCGATTAATGATTGAAAGCCAGGATACACAAACCAACTGAAGCTATTTGTAAAATATGAAACCCCAAATATTATTGCGGCAATTGCAATTATTTTATGGAAATATTCTGATTTAAACATCAATATGCCAATTATAACATTATTAAAGGCAAATAAAATCAATGAGATATGATAAATTAAATTATGTGTCTTTAATGATAATAATGCCAATGTTGCCAATTGGTTTGGTTCGAATGTTTGCAGATAGTTTTGCCCATTTGTTAATAATACCGGCAGGAAGTGAAAAACTGCCCCGATCGCTAAAATGGTTACGGCAACAATTCTTATTAATGCGGCCAATAAAGAAACTTCTTTATTAACCGGCTTTAGAAGGAAATAAATACAAACTGCGGCAATAATATCAAATGTGACCGTTAGAATATCTGAAACCGCGCCCCAGCGCCAAAGCATCATATTCTCAGAAATGTTTTTAACGGTAACAAGGGCATTTTTTGAATCTGTCAAACCATCTCTGACAATGCCTTCTGAAAATACGCCGGTTATTATCACGCCCAAATATGACAGGCCGCCGAATAATGATAAATTTTTAATTCTTGAAACCTCGGAATTTTGCATAACACCCCCGATTTTTAAAGTTTATTATTAAATCACACAACAATGTATAGTGTAGTATATTACTAAAACACTAACTATGTCAAACCAAAATTTACAACAAAAAAGGCCGCTAATGCGGCCTTTTAAATATCAATCAAAATTTTAGTGTGAATAGAAAGCTAACACTCACAAAATCAGTTAGTTTTTAGCTTTATCAACCAATTTATTCTTACCAATCCAAGGCATCATGGCGCGAAGGCGACCGCCGACTTCTTCGATTTGGTGTTCTGCATTCAGGCGACGGGTTGCTTTGAAGCTTGGCGCACCAGCGCGGTTTTCAAGCATCCAATCACGGGTAAAGCGACCGGTTTGAATATCGGTAAGAACGCGTTTCATTTCCGCCTTAGTTTCAGGGGTAATGATGCGTGGGCCAGTTACATATTGACCATATTCAGCAGTGTTAGAGATTGAATAATCCATATTTGCGATACCGCCTTCATAGATTAGATCAACGATAAGTTTAACTTCGTGTAGGCATTCAAAATATGCCATTTCTGGCGCGTAGCCAGCTTCAACAAGGGTTTCAAAGCCTGCACGGATAAGCTCAACAAGGCCACCGCAAAGAACAACTTGTTCACCAAACAAATCGGTTTCGCATTCTTCACGGAAAGTAGTTTGGATGATGCCAGAACGACCACCACCAACGCCAGAAGCATAAGCAAGAGCAGTTTTTTCGGCATTGCCAGAAGCGTTTTGATAAATCGCAAACAAGCAAGGAACGCCACCACCTTTTAAATATTCGCCACGAACGGTATGACCAGGGCCTTTTGGTGCAACAAGTGCAACGTCAACGTCTTTTGGTGGTTGAATAAGTTCAAAGTGAACAGAAAAACCGTGCGCGAAAAGCAAGGTTTGACCTGCTTTTAGATATGGGCCAATTTCTGCTTTATACAAATCTGCCTGACCTTCATCAGGGGTAACAATCATAATGATGTCCGCAGTTTTTGCAGCTTCGACAACGGAAACAACTTTAAAGCCTTCGCCTTCTGCCTTTTTCGCAGTAGCAGAACCTTCGCGCAATGCAACGACAACATTCTTGCAACCAGAATCGCGCAAATTAAGCGCGTGAGCATGCCCTTGAGAGCCATAACCAATAATTGCGATGGTTTTATCTTTGATAGAACCTAAATCCGCATCCTTATCATAATAAACTTGCATTCTTCTCTCCAGTTAGAATCTTTGGTCAATTATCTTTTTGACCAGTTTTAGCATTGGCGCAAAATAATATTGCTTATTTTTAAAATTATCGGGGTTCATTTGCGCTTTTTTTCCAAAAGGTCAAGTAAAAAGGGCAAAAAATATGCTAAATTAAGCAGGAAGTGTTAATTCACCGTCCTTCCAAAAGCATCTTTCAATTTTTTGTTTGCTGCGGCAGGGGTTTCTTTTGCACTTGTCGCCTGCGCATTCGTTGGCTTGCTTGGCAAAACTGGTGGCGGCGCGTCTTTTCCGGCGGCAAGTTCGGAAACAATTTTCCATACGCCTTGCTCTTTACGCCACACTGCAAGATAACGACCACTAGAAAGCAATTGCGTGCCGCGATAAATTTTATATGCCCCCCATGATGAACCACCATTTGCCGATGCCATTGCTTTTTCTGGCACTCTTACAAGGGTGATGGCGGTTGGAAAATCTTTGAACCGCGCTTCCGCAGAACTAACACCATCGGGCGTGCCGCCATCGGCATCATACAGCACGCCAGCTTTTGACAAATGCTTTGTATATGCCGCCAAAGGGCCATAATCACTTATGTCCGAGGCAAGACGCAAATCAACCGCGACCAATTCTTGGCTTTGATCTTCGGCATAAACACTTGGCACAGCCGTTTTTGACGGTGCCTTAAAAACAGTTTGCGGTGAAGGTTGGGTTACTTCGGGTGCTTTGAAAGTTTGCGTTTTTGACGCCACAATTTTTGTTGCAGGTGTCTTTGCAATCGGCGCTTTGACGGGCGCAGGTTTAGCGGTTTGTGGTTTTGGGGTTACAGCTTTTGTAGGGGGTTTATCATGCGGTTTGGCAGGCCCCCAATCAGGAACTTGTGCCATTGCCACGCCCGCACAAAACAAATGCGCGATTGCCAATAAAGCGATATTTTTAATGTGCATTGTCTTTCTTGGGCGCATCTTTTTTACCAAACATCTTCTCCCCTGGTGGGGCAAAACCATCCATAGATATATTTTTTAGAACTGATGGAATTCGGTAATCGAAATCCGCCATTAACTCGCGTATTCGTTCGTCATCATAACGGGTTATGACGCATTTATTTAATTTTGGGGCGGCAATTTCAATAATTGCCTCAGCAGGAATTGCGATTTCTCTGGCTAACAATGTTGGCTTTGGCTTGCCCCAGATTTTGGCATCTTCAAAGGAGTTAACCAACGAAGCCGCCTGCTCATATTTTAAATCAGATTCTTCAAACTTTGCAGCATTTTTTTCGAAAACACCTACCTTAACATGGCCCGCAGTTTTGGTATTAGGCGTATTGAAAGTAATGCTGATTGATTTTTGGTCAATTGGGCGCAAAACCATGATACGGTAAATCGCTTTGTCCTTATCACTTAAAGAAAGTGGCCCTGAAATCTCAAGTGCTTTTAGAAGTTCTGGCTTGGCATAGGCACCTTCGGTTGGGGAGGTGCAAAGCTTCATACGCGGGTCGCCATCAACTCCCATAAACATATTTGCCTCTTTACCGCGAATTGGAACAAATTTTAAAACAGCGACAACCGCCACCAAAACAACCAAAATCGCGGTGAATATTTTCCACTTGAGATTCATTTAAAACTGCCTTTAAACTTTGCCTTTTCCGCGACGGATGGTGGCAACCCCGGTTCGTGATACTTCTACCAGACCCAAAGGCTTCATCATAGAGATAAAATCATCAAGTTTTTTTGAACTTCCTGTTAATTCAAACGTAAAATGTTCAAGACCCGCATCCAGAACCTTGGCCTTGAATGCATCCGCGAGGCGCAGTGATTCGACACGGTCATCACCCTTTCCCGCCACTTTGATTAACGCCAATTCGCGTGATAAAGCATCACTATCACCATGGAAATCAATAACCCGTTTAACCGGCACAATTCGGTTTAATTGCGCCTTGATTTGCGCCAATGTTGCCAATGTGCCAGAGGTTACGATGGTAATGCGCGATGTATGCTTGGCGTGATCGGTTTCCGCCACAGTCAAGCTTTCTATATTATAACCACGTGCAGAAAATAAACCGACCACACGCCCCAAAACCCCCGGCTCGTTCTTCACAATAACCGCCAAAGTGGTTCTGATAATTTCGGGTTTCTCTTCTGAGATAAAATATGCACTTGCTGGTTGGTTCATTGTTCTACCCTTAATATATTTATTTAAACGAGTTTTTTTCCTGCATCTGTAATAACGCTGCCGATGTCGCCCAAATCATCGGGCATAAGCATTTCATTATGCGCTTTGCCTGATGGAATCATTGGGAAACAGTTTTCGATTTTTGAAACGCGGCAATCCACAATAACTGGGCCGTCATAATCAATCATCTCTTTGATTTTTGCATCAAGTTCGGATGGTTTATCAATACGAAGCCCCAAACAGCCAAACGCCTCCGCCATTTTAACAAAATCAGGCAATGAATGCGAATATGAATGCGAATAACGCTCACCGTGCAATAATTGTTGCCATTGGCGAACCATGCCCATCCACTCATTATTCATGATAAAGATTTTAACAGGCAAATTATATTGAATGGCGCATGAAATTTCCTGCATCGTCATTTGCACTGATGCATCACCCGCAATATCAATTACCAGTGCGTCAGGGTGCGCCTTTTGCACGCCAACCGCCGCCGGCAAGCCATAACCCATTGTTCCAAGGCCGCCAGAAGTCATCCAGTGGTTTGGCTCTTCAAAATGGTAATGTTGCGCCGCCCACATTTGGTGCAAGCCAACTTCGGTAGTAATATAGGTTTTGCGGTCTTTGGTTAATTCGTACAAACGCTCAATGGCAAATTGTGGGATAATAATGTCATCAGAGTTTTTATAACCAAATGAGTTACGCTCACGCCAGACATTGATTTCATTCCACCACGCATCAAGATTTGGACGTTTGCCTTTATGGTTTTTCCATTCCTCGACCAATGCCTTGGTGGCGATGCCCGCATCGGCAACGATACCAATATCAACCCGAACGTTTTTATTGATTGATGATGGCTCAATATCAATGTGGATTTTCTTTGAATTCGGGCTAAAGGCATCAAGGCGACCAGTTACGCGGTCATCAAAACGCGCACCTATACAAAGCATAACATCGCAATCATGCATAGTAAGGTTGGCTTCATATGAGCCGTGCATGCCAAGCATTCCAAGCCAATTCTTACCACTAGCCGGATACGCCCCCAAGCCCATCAAGGTTGAAGTGATTGGGAAATTGGTAATTTTTACCAATTCGCGTAATGCCTCTGATGCTTCTTTGCCTGCATTAATAATGCCGCCACCGGTATAAATTACTGGTTTCTTTGCCTTGGCAAGTAAATCAATCGCCATTTTAATGGCCGGCATATATGGTTCGGTAATTGGGTCATATTCAAAGTCTTTGTAGGAATTTTTGCCTTTGAAAATGGTTTTGCCAAATTGAACATCTTTTGGAATATCAATAACCACAGGCCCTGGACGACCAGTTGTGGCAATGTGATATGCCTCATGGATAATGCCTTCTAAATCATCAACCGATTTAACCAAATAATTATGTTTCGCCGCCGAACGGGTAAGGCCGGTTGTATCCGCCTCTTGGAACGCATCCGTGCCGATTAAATGGGTCGGAACCTGACCGCACAAAACCACCATTGGAATTGAATCCAAAAGCGCATCCACAATGCCCGTAATTGCATTGGTAACACCAGGGCCAGAAGTAACAAGAACCGTGCCGCACTTTCCAGTCGAACGGGCAAAACCCTCTGCCATATGGCTTGCGCCCTGTTCATGGCGCACAAGGACGTGGGTAATATAGTCCTGCTGATAGAGCGCATCATAAATCGGCAGCACCGCGCCGCCCGGATAGCCAAAAATCGTGTCCACGCCCTGCTCACGCAATGCGTTTACAATAATTTCTGCACCTGAAATTTCGGTGCCAATCAATTTATCATTCGCCGATTTATTCTTGGAACTAGACATAATTACCCCTGTCTGTTGCGTACATAACTAAAACTTGGCTTAAAACACTGCCCTGAAACGAAAAATGGGGCTTTAGAAGCCCCAAATTTTCGTATACCCCTGAAAAATAATCCTCAGAAGCACACGTTGATAATCACGACAAGATTTGCATAAGTTTTCATATCTCAAGCAATATATTTGCGCGCCCCGCATGTCAAGTAGTTTATTGAGGCAAAATTCACCTCGAAAACAGTTTTTTTGTCGCATGGGTGCAAACTTTCGTCTCATTTGTGCATTTTTTGGAAAACTTGTTTTGCAATTCGCCGCGACCTTGATTATAGAGACCCACAGTTCCCAACCGCAATAAAATGGAGATTAATGTGGAACCTTCTAATGCTTTGAAAAGAATTAAACCTTCACCAACAATTGCCGTGTCTGCAAAAGCGCGTGCATTAAAGGCAGAGGGTCGTGACGTTATTGGTCTTGGCGCGGGCGAACCCGATTTTGACACGCCACAAAATATCAAGGACGCTGCAATCAAGGCAATTAATGAAGGCAAAACCAAATATACGGACCCAGATGGTATTCCTGAACTTAAGAAGGCAGTTTGCGCAAAATTCAAACGCGAAAATGGCCTTGAATATGTTCCAGCACAAATTCACGTTTCAACTGGCGGCAAGCCTGTTTTATATAATGCCTTGGCTGCAAGTGTTAATGAAGGCGATGAAGTTATCATTCCTGCACCTTATTGGGTTTCTTATCCTGATATGGTTTTATTATGTAATGGCACACCAGTTTGCGTTTCAACCAAAGAAGAAAATGGCTATCGCCTTACCGCAAGCGAATTAGAGGCTGCGATTACCCCTAAAACAAAATGGGTAATTATCAATAGCCCGTCAAACCCAACTGGTGCTGCATATTCAAAAGACGATTTGCGCGCTTTGGCAGATGTTCTTTTGAAGCATCCGCATGTCATGATTATGACCGATGATATGTATGAGCATTTGATGTATGACGGCTTTGAATTCTTTACCATCGCACAAGTTGAGCCAAAACTTTATGATCGCACACTTACTTGCAATGGTGTTTCCAAAGCCTATGCGATGACTGGCTGGCGCATTGGTTACGCAGGTGGCCCACAGTGGTTAATCAAAGCAATGGGAAATATGGCGTCACAAACAACTTCTAACCCTTGTTCAATTTCGCAATGGGCAGCAGTTGAGGCATTAAATGGCCCGCAAGATTTCCTTGAAGAGCGTAAAGCAGTTTTCAAAGCACGTCGTGATTTGGTGGTTTCAATGCTTAATCAGGCGACTGGTCTTAATTGCCCAACCCCAGAAGGTGCATTCTATGTTTACCCTTCTTGTGCCGCATTAATGGGCAAAAAAACCCAAAACGGAAAAGTTTTGGAAAATGACGAAGATTTCGTAACCGCACTTCTTGAACAGGAAGGCGTTGCCGTGGTTCATGGTTCTGCATTCGGCCTTGGCCCTGCATTCCGTATTTCATATGCAACTGATACTGAATCACTAACTAAGGCATGTGAAAGAATTCAACGCTTCTGTGCATCATTAACATAGGAAAATTCTAGGTAAGATTTTAAAGGGCCTTGGAATTTTCCAAGGCCTTTTTTGTTGTAGGTAAATATGGTTTTCGATTTTTCACGTATTTTCGGGTATTCGATTGTGGCATTTGCCATGGCTTCTAGCCCTGGCCCAAATATGATGTATTTAATCTCGCGCTCCATCTCCCAAGGGGCCAAGGCGGGTTTCATTTCAATGATTGGGGTGCAAACCGCATCCATAATTTTTATTATCATGTCGGCATTTGGCGTATCGGCATTGATTATGCACATTCCATTTGCTTTTGATTTAATAAAATATGCGGGCGCAATTTATATTTTATATCTGGCATGGCAGGCAGTTCACCCAAATGCCAAATCAATTTTTGCGGTTGAAAAGCTTCATGAAGATAGCCCAAAAACCCTTTATTTAATGGGATTTTTCACCAATATTTTAAACCCCAAGGCAATGGTATTATTTGTTTCGATATTGCCGCAATTCATTAATACCAAAATCGGGCATTTATATTTTCAATTTTTCTGCCTTGGCTTAATTCAAATCTTCGCAAGCCTTTGCATAAATGGCATAGTTATTTTTAGCGCCGGTTCAATGGCACGCTTTTTCAACGATAACCCCAAATGGATAAAAATACAAAAATGGGTTTTGGGTGCAATTTTGGCATTTGTGGCGTTTAAAATTTTAACCGAGCATGCGGGATAATTATGATATTGTCCGAAAAGATTATAAAATATTATGCAATACGGAAAAACACATATTTGTTAGGAATTAATCCCTAATTCCCTGGAAAATAATCGCCGCATTCGGGCAAGGCTTTTTGCGGGATATAGGTTTTCTTTTGCTCATCAAAATGGAATTTGTTTTTGATTGTGCAGTCGGGGTCGTTTTGCCAAACGAAGTCTTTTTTGCGCAATTTCCGCCCTGAATTATCGGCATCAAGGCTTACACCAACGGGAAAATTTGCGGCACTTGATGAATATTCAAAAACTGGCAATTGATTTACCAAGGTCTTTGTTGGTTTAAAATTCGCATCAAACCGATATTCATCATGGCAGGCATAGCTACGTGCCTTATATTCCTCTTCGGAGAAACAGGCACGTATCATTTTATAGCCATAAATAGGTAAATCGAGAACGCTTTTTGCCCCCTCACCGGCTTTGAAAGGTTCTGAATAATAAAGGTTTAGGACATCACCACTTGCGCCACCGCCCGAATACATATCCGATGAATGGGTAAGCGTGCCAAAGAGTGCGGATTTAATTTTTTTGGTATCACCATCCAGCACCAGATAAAGCTTGGGATAAATATGAAGCGCAGTTCCGCCAAAGCCCGCATTTTCACTATCGCCAACCGCGACTTCGATTTTTTCATCTGCAAGCCCAGACTTGGTGATAGTTACAAAAAGCGTATTTTTGCCATCCTGATTAACCATCTCGAGGCAAAATTGCCCCTGTTTGCTACACATTTTTTCATTTTCGGCTGTATTAGCTTTGACAAGAATAATAGTTTCAACAATCAGATTATCAGGCGGTAATGCGGGCATATTATTTCAATGGCTCCAATAATTTATCAAGCGCACCAGGAACACCGGTTTTTTCAAAGTGAGGGTATTTCATCCCATCATGATAATCAATTTTTATAACGCTATAAGTATCGCCAGATTTGATGATTAGTTCCAACGGATTTTTATTATCTTTTGCGGTTTTTATTTCATCAATTGCGGCATCTTTTGACCACGGCTTGCCATTGATTGCGATAATCTTATCGGCATTGGTAAGCCCTTGTTTGAAGGCAATGCCATCCCACATCACATTGACAATCTTGCCATCATTGGCAACCGCCATACCAAGAGTATAATTTAAATTTAGCGTTTTTGCGCTGGCTTCGCCCTGTTTGATATAAAGGTTTGGCTTGTCATTATAAACTAATTTATAACCGCTTGCGGCAAAGCCCGCCAATGGCGCACCATCCGCATTGCCGTAAAGACGTTCATTCAAAAGTTTTGCCCAATCATAAGGGGCAATATCGTTTAGGTTTTTTACAACATCCTCGAATTTATAGGTAACTTCACCATAATCACCATTTTTAATGCCGAAAAACGCCTTGGCAAAATCATCAATGCCTTTTTTGCCTTTTGAAAGTTCGCGGATTTTTGCGTCAACTTCGACCCAAACCAAAAGCCCTTCATCATAATAATCTTCGGAGCGTTGGTAAGAAACCCAACCCTTTGGCGCACGCGGGGTTATTATGGGGTCATTGGTGGTGTCAATAAGGTCGCGCCAGATACGACCCTTGCGGTTATCAAGATATGCCGCAATAGATGCATAGCTTTCAAGGGTTTCTTCTTTGGTATAAAGCCCAGAACGCGCACCAAGGACATAGCCCCAGAATTGGGTTTGCCCCTCATAAACCCATAAAAGTGAATCTTGCATTGGGGTGCGATAATCCGGTGTCCATAAATCGGCGCCACGGCGGAATTTACCATCCCATGAATGCGTATATTCGTGTGGTAAAAGGTTTCTATCATCAAGGCTTGAATCCCAATCGGTGAAATAGCCGGTTCCAACGCCATCTTCAGAGGAACGGTGATGTTCAAGACCAATCCCGCCCAATTTGTCAGAAAGACTTAGAAGGAAGTCATAATGATCATAATGTTCAGCGCCAAAGGTTTTAACAGCCTGTTCTACTAATTTCTTGTGCGGGGTAATTTGTTCGGGCTTTGCCTCAAGATATTTTGGGGCATCGGCAAAGATGTTCAGTGTTACCTTTGGACTAAGCTCAACTTTTTTGAAATAGCGCCCCGCAAGCATGGGTGAATCCACAAAAACATCATATGGCACGGTTTCATAGGTGATTGTGTCGCCATTGGTTGAAATAGGTCTAAGTGCGGTTGCCGCAGTCCAATCTTTTGGTAATTTAACCGTCCAAGAAATTGGAATATTGCGCACATAATAACCCGCTGGATAAAGTGAGACGCTATTTGTTTGCAGGCTCATCATCTCTGGCGTAACTTCCATTCGCCCTTGGTTTTCTTGGGTTGGGGAAAGATATTGGTATTCAAGTTTTAACTCTTTAACACCGTCTGGCACATTGATATGAAAGGCAAAAACATCAACAGTATCGCGCACCCATTCGATTTTCTTGCCATCACCATAAATCTTTAAGCCCGCAAGCTTTTCAATTGCCCCGCTTACAGAGTGATTACCCGGAAGCCATTTTGGGTATAATAAAACCTGATGCCCCGATTTTTGCACCGGTATTGTTTGCACAATATTTATTATGCCCTGTTTGGTATTGGTGGCATCAACATTTAATTTCATAACGCCATCAAACGGAACATCCATTGCCGCCGGAATGGTTTCCACAATCTCAAGTGCGCTTGGCGCGGAATTTTGCGCCATGGCAGAAAAGGGTATTGCAGAAAAAGGGATTAATGGCGCGAATGCAAGCAAGAAAAGTTTGTTTTTCATCGTAAATTCCGAATAATTATTTCCAAAAGCAAGGTTTATTGGCGGGGTTTATTTTAGTGGCTCTAGCAATTTATCAAGCGCACCCGGCCCACCAGTTTTTTCAAAATGCGGATATTTAATACCACCATGATAATCAATATTTATAACCTTGTATAAACCCGATGCCATAACGATTAATTGCAATGGCTCTTTACCATCTTTGGCGGCTTTTATTTCATCAATTGCCGCATCTTTTGACCATGCCTTGCCATTGATGGAGATTATTTTATCACCAACTGCAAGCGTGTTTTTAAAGGCAAGACCGCCCCAAATTACCGAATTTACAGCGCCATCATTCGCAACCGACATTCCAAGCGAATAATTAAGGTTTAGGAATTTTCCACGCCCTTCAACATCTTTGATATATTGATTAGGCTTGTCATTAAATACCAATTTATAGCCACTTTGGGTAAAGCCCGCCAATGGCGCGCCATCCGCATGTTCAAACAGGCGATCATTCAATAATTTGCCCCAATCATAGGGAACAACAGAATTAAGCGTGCTTACAACATCTTCGAATTTATAGGTAACTTCACCATAATCACCATTTTTAATGCCGAAAAATGCCTTGGCAAAATCATCAATGCCTTTTTTGCCTTTGGTAAGTTCGCGGATTTTGCCATCAACCTCAATCCAAACCAACATGCCTTCATTATAATAATCTTCGGCACGTTGATATGATGTCCAACCTTTTGGCGAACGTGGGGTTATTATGGGGTCATTGGTGGTGTCGATAAGGTCGCGCCATTCACGCCCTGCCCGTCCATCAAGATCTGCGGCAATTGACGCATAGGCATCAATGGTTTGCTCTTTGGTAAATAGACCTGAGCGCGCGCCAAGGACATAGCCCCAGAATTGGGTCTGCCCCTCATAAACCCACATTAATGAGTTTTGCATTGGCGTGCGATAATCGGGCGTCCATAAATCAGCACCACGGCGGAATTTACCATCCCAAGAGTGGGTATATTCATGCGGCAATAAATTGCGTGAAGAAAGGCTGGTTGCCCAATCGGTGAAATAACCGCTTTCGACACCATTTTCAGAAGAACGGTGATGTTCAAGGCCAATCCCGCCTAATTTGTCTGAAAGACTAAACAAGAAATCATAATGATCATAATGCTCGGCCCCAAAGGTTTTTACCGCCTGCTCAACCAGTTTTTTGTGAAGTTCCATTTGTTCTGGTTTATATTCAAGATATTTTGGTGCATCCGCAAAAATATTAAGTGTTACTTTTGGGCTTAGTTCCACCTTTTTTGAATAACGCCCCGCAAGCATGGGTGAGTCTACAAAAACATCATATGGCACGGTTTCATAGGTGATTGTGTCGCCCATAGTTGCAGTGGGGCGAAGCGCGGTCGCTGCCTTCCAATCTTTTGGTAATTTAACCGTCCAAGAAATTGGGATATTACGCACATAATAACCCGCAGGATAAAGTGATACGCTATTCCCCTGAAGGCTCATCATATCGGGGGTTACTTCCATCCGCCCTTGGTTTGATGCGGTTGGTGATAAATATTGGAATTCTAATTTTAATTCACTTACGCCCTCTGGCACATTGATATGAAAAGCATAAACATCAACAGTGTCGCGCACCCATTCAATCTTCTTGCCATTGCCGTAAATTTTTAATCCGGCAAGTTTTTCCACCGCACCGCGTGGTGCATGTTTACCAGGCAACCATTTTGGGAAAAGCAAAACCTGCTCCCCCGATTTTTGGACAGGAATCGTCTGCTCAACATTGAAAATACCCTGATCGATATTGGTGGCATCGACATTTAATTTCATCGTGCCTTTAAATGGAATATCCTGTGCATCAGGGATTGTATTAACAATCGGAAGTGCGCTCGGCGCAGAATTTTGCGCCATGGCGGTGAATGGAATTAATGATGCAACAGATAGGGATAAAAGAATTTTTTTCATAATCTTCCTGATTTGATTACAATTTGCTGATGTTATAACGATAATCTGTGTGAAATTCGCTGTCTAGCCATTTTGTCGCCTTGAATTATCATAATGGCAATAATAAAGAACAGTTTGCAATCAAGAGATTAAGAAATGACCATAAAAAACCTATTCACCACCAAATTTTATCGTGCGCCAATTGGCGGTAAAGATGTTGAAGAATTGCGCGATGATTTGCGTGATTGCTGCTATCTCCTTTCAGAAGAAGATGAAGCAGGGATAAAATGGTGCGAAGAAAATAATTATCGCGGCTATACCTCTTATTCTTCATTGGATGATCTTGATATTCGTTTCAGCCCGTTTGGCGAATTAAAGAAACGCATGGATAAACATGTCGCAAAATTTGCGAAGGAATGTTCATTCGACCTTGGTGGACGCAAACTTATTCTTGATGCCTATTGGGTGAATATTTTGCCGCCCCTTTCATTTCATTCAAGCCATATCCATCCACATTCGGTGATTTCCGGCACTTTTTATTTGGATTTACCCGAAGGTGCATCGGCTTTGAAACTTGAAGACCCACGTCTTAATATGATGATGGCGGCCCCAACCCGCACCAAAGACGCCCCCGAAGAATTGCAGCCACATGTTTTCATCCTTCCTGATGAGGGTGATATTATGCTTTGGGAAAGCTGGCTAAGGCACGAAGTAGTGCAAAACCTTGCCGAAGTTGAACGGATTACGATTTCGTTCAATTATCGCTGGGGATGAACCTATAAAACCCCACCCTCCTCGCTTCGCTCGTCACTCAGGGTTTTAGGACAATACGGAAAAATAAAATCGGAAAACGCGGTTTCCGGTTTTATTTTGCATTTAAATTTTTGGTTGATTTTTATATATTTCTAATGCTATATCGAACATAGCTGGAGATATATTATGGGAAAATTATTTGCATTAAGAGGGATTTCAAATGTAGGAAAAACCTCAGTTCTAAGACTTTTAATAAATACAATTATAAACAAGTATCCTAATGCAAATCTCGTGTATTACAGTAGAAAAACTAATAAAGATATCTGTGTTACTATTGATATTAGTATAAACGATGTAAAAATAAAAATAGGCGTTTCAACCGAAGGCGACTCACCTGGAATTGCACTAAAGGGTAATTTGAAAATATTCATCGATTTAAGTTGCGATATAATTTTCTGTGCTTGTAAAACATCTGGATACACTAACCAATATATTAATGAATGTTCTAATAAATATACTATTGAGTATATTTCGAAGGCTAAGTCAACTTTACCAGATAACTCTGCTTCGGATATGAATATAGTCAAGTCATTAATGGCTAAAACTGGGATTTAACGCTTCAAACATTACATATATGTCAAAAAAAATCTGGAAACCGCGCTTTTCAGATTTTTTTGTCCGCATGAAACTAAAACCCTGAGTGAGGCACGAAGTGCCGAGGGTGGGGTTTTAAAGGCTTGCTGTCTTTTCCTTGAATTGGCAAAGGGCAATTATGCTGCACATATTGCATTTTGGTTTGCGGGCAACGCAAACATAGCGGCCGTGTAATATAAGCCAATGGTGCGCACCCAATTTATATTCACTGGGAACCACTTTTTCCAAACCCGCCTCAACTTCATCGGGGGTTTTGCCGGGTGCAAGACCCGTGCGGTTTGAAACGCGGAAAATATGGGTATCAACCGCAATTGTTGGTTGGTGGAATGCCTCATTCAAAACCACATTCGCGGTTTTGCGGCCAACCCCAGGCAGGGTAACCAATTCATCACGAGTTTGCGGAACTTCGCCGCCAAATTTTTCCACCAATATCCGGCACATGGCAATGCAATTTTTTGCCTTTTGCCGCCATAGACCAATGGTCTTGAGATATTCACCCAAACCCTCTTCGCCCAATTCAAGCATTTTTTGCGGCGTATCATATTTTTCAAACAGTGGCTTGGTGGCTTTGTTTACGCCGACATCAGTCGATTGTGCCGAAAATGCTACCGCACAAATAAGGGTGAATGGGTTGGTATAAACTAGTTCGGTTTTTGGATCTGGTCTATCATGTGATAGACGTTCAAAAATTTGTGCAATTTGTGCTTTTGATAATTTGACCATTTAAGAGCCATACAACAAAACAAAAAGGTCGCCAAGTTCCCCTGACGGTTCTCTTGACGACCTTTTTAAGCAATAGGATTATAGTTTTAATTATTGAAATAGCTTCAATAATGTTTGCGGTGATTGGTTAGCAATTGAAAGTGCTTGGGTACCAAGTTGTTGTTTAACTTGAATAGCCTGTAATTTCGCAGCATCCGCAGCAGTATCAGAATCCACAAGGTTACCAATACCGGTAGTTATTGAATCTTGTAGTTTTGAAACAAAAGTAAGGTGGTTTTCAATACGTTTTGAAGCGGCACCAATTTTCGCAATCTCGCTATTGATAAAGTCAATTGACGCAACGATGCGGTCATTTACCGCCGTTGCATTGGCTTGGGTGTCAATTGTATCGGTTGTGCCAACATATACAGCCGCAGCAGGGGAAGCAGGTGTACCACCTGCACCAGTAGTTAAGCGAAGGTCGATGACCGGCATATTAATTGTTTGTGTACCATCAGTATTGGCAAGATAGTCAATACCAGCAGCAGTATGACCATCAATTAAATTAGTTCCGTCAAATGATGCGTTACCGATGATTGAGGCCACTTGGTCACGTAACGCAACAAATTGGGTGTTATAGGTTGAACGTGATGTTGCGGAAATAGATGGGTCAGAAGCTGCAACCGCTGTTTCACGCATTTTGGTGAATAGTTCAGAAATCTGATCCCCTGCTGCCAATGCAACATCCGCCGCAGAAGTTGCACGGTTAAGACTGGTGCTAACGGCATCATATGCAGAATGTTCCGCGCGTTGTTGTTGCGCAATATTATAGATTGCCGCATTGTCTTTTGCAGAAGAAACTTTCAAACCGGTTGAAACGCGGTCTTGCACTTGTTGCAAATCTTTATTGGTTTTATTCAAACTCTGTAATGCAACCATCGCACTTACATTTGTTAAAATACTAGCCATTATATTCTCCTATTGCTTCTTATATCGGCATTAAAATAGTGACAGAATTGAATCTGATGATTGGTTTGCAATCGCGGATGATTGCACGCTCAATTGTTGCTGAACATCTAGTGCTTTAAGACGTGCAGCATCGACGTCTGGCAATACGTTACCGCCATCTTTAATGTCCAAAATTGCTTCTTGTAATTTGTTCATCATCGCGATGTGATTTTCAATTTTTTGAGAATCAACTTTCACGGCTGGATTATTTACAATGCTTTCGGGAGCATGGTTGTTTTTACTTATTGTGCTGCCGTCTTTGAATGAAGTCTTGTTAAGCGCGGCAAAAATATTTGTTAGTTCACTTGCTGCATTGCCTGATAAAGACGATAATTCAATTCCCATTGTCATAACCTCGGTTTGTGTGAATTTTTCACATAATAATTTATGCGATTAACAAACTGCAAGTGTCATGCCAAAAAATTAACCAATTAACTCATTGTTTTTATTTATTTTTCTTGGTTAATGAATTTTTAAAAATAAAAATTCATGGTAAATTTTTCCTTACCCTCAAAAATAAAGGAAAAAATTGCCCAGTTTAGGATAACAATTTACGCACCTAAACTAGGCTATCCATAACAATACCGCGTGTATCAACATCTGAAATCGATGCGGCATTATCCAAAAAAGTTGCTTCTGGCCAAATGCGAACTACTTCACCAGTTGATTTATTCACAGTCTTATAAATGAAACCAGTGCTATTTGGATCTTTTTCAATCACTAATGATTCATTTTTACCAACCATTTTGTCTGATAATTCTTGAAGCTTTTTTTCTTGTTCGGATAATCCATTAGCAACAGGTTTATTATCATTCACGCTTTTAGTTTCCAAAGCTGGTTTTGCTTCGGTAGTTTGTGGTCTTACATCTGTAAATTTAGTGTCATTCCCTAGCGTCAGATTTGCGCTCTGAACAGGCAATGCACTTTCGATGCTTCCTATTTTCATTTGCAAAACATTTTACTTTTATAAAATGCCTCCTGATTACTTGGTTAAAAACCATTGCGAAAAACAAAAAGGCGCGGTCTAAGCTTGTTACAGCCCCTACCGCGCCTATTAAGTAATATAAACTTAATTTATATATTTGCTTACCGTTGATAACCTTAACGGAATAGTGACAGCGCGATTTGAGAAGAGCTGTTTGCAATTGACAACGCTTGTGCACCAAGTTGTTGTTTAGTTTGCAACGCAGTCAATTTTGCACTTTCTTTAGAAAGGTCAGCATCAGTCATTGCACCAATACCAGAGTTCAGAGCGTCCTGAAGTTTTGATACGAATGCAGCGTGTGACTGAAGACGTTCAGCACCAGCACCCCAAGTTGCAAGCTGAGTTGACAATGCATCGATAGAAGCATTTACGTTAGTCAAAGCAGTTGCAGCGTGTGCAGCAGTGTCAAGAGTTTCAGCCGCAGCAACAGATACTACTGAACCACCCAATGAAAGGTCCACACCAGCTACTGTAATGCTGTTACCACCGGCTGCGTCACCGATTGCAATTGCAGATGCAGGAGTTGCGCCAACCATATTTTGGCCGTCGAATGATGCGTTACCGATGATTGAAGTAACCTGATCGCGATATTGTTTGAAAGATGCGTCATAAGAAGACTGTGCAGAAGCAGACAAACCAGTTTGGGTTGCAGCCAACGCAACTTCTTTCATTTTGCTCAATAGGTCAGAGATTGATTCACCTGCAGATGTTGCGGTGTCAAGAAGAGCTTGTGCGCGTTCGTTTGACGAAGTAACAGCGTCATAAGCTTTAACGTCTGAAGACATTTTGTTAGCAACCGCCCAAACAGCACCGTTATCTTTTGCAGATGCTACTTTTTTACCAGTAGCAATACGGTTTTCAGTAGTGTTTAATTCGTTTTGGGTTTGTGCCAAGTTTTGAAGTGCAACCATTGCACCACGGTTAGTATTTACACTGATCATATTCTTGATCCTTCTTCTTTCTGTTGATGTGCGGTCATTTTCTAATGCCGCAGGTCATTCTTGACCCGCATAGTTAATTGCAACGCCCGTGCCAGAAAATAAGAAGCTAAGTCATTATGTTTTTTAAGTTTTTTCTTGGTTGACAAAATATTAACGGAATTTTTAACCTAGGCAAAAATTGCCTCTACTAGGCAAATTTTTCCCTATAACTGCAATTTTTGCCTAGCTAGCGTTTATATTTAACTCAACACATACGCTAGATATTTATTTGGTCGCATCGCGCGAGTCGTTAATCGATTCCGATTAACTTCACGATGCTCCGGTAAAAAAAAGAAATAGCCCGAACCAAGGTTCGGGCTTTTAGGGTTGGGGGTAAAAAAATATTATTGGAACAATTTAAGAGCAATTTGGCTCGAAGAATTGGCAATTGACAATGCTTGAGTACCCAATTGCTGCTTGGTTTGGAGAGCGGTCAGTTTAGCGCTTTCTTTTGCCAAATCTGCATCGACCATTGCGCCGATACCTGAATTTAGCGCATCTTGTAATTTACCAACAAATGCAGCGTGGCTTTGCAAACGTTCTGCGCCTGCGCCCCATGTTGCCAATTGAGTTGACAAATTATCAATAGATGCATTCACAAGCCCTAATGCAGTTGTCGCGTTTGCCGCAGAGGAAAGTGTTGTAGCACCTGTAACGGTAACTATCGATCCCCCGAGACTTAGGTCAGCACCAGAAACAGTAATGTTGTTTGCCGCTGTACCAGTTGCGTCACCTAAAGATACGGCGTTATCAGGGGTGGCACCAACCATATTTTGACCATCGAAATTGGCGTTATTAATAATTGAAGTTATTTGGTCACGATATTCCGCGAAACTAGCGGCATATGATGATTGTGCAGATGTCGAAAGACCGGTTTGGCTTGCGGCAAGTGCAACTTCTTTCATTTTTACCAATAGGTCATTGATTGATTCACCTGCTGAAATGCCGGTATCAAGAAGTGCCTGCGCGCGCTCGTTAGACGAAGTAACGGCGTCATAAGCACTTACATCAGAACCCATTTTATTTGCTACTGCCCATACTGCTCCATTATCCTTTGCACTTGCAACTTTCTTACCGGTTGAAACCCTATTCTGAGTTGTGTTTAGTTCATTTTGGGTAGCGGCAAGAGATTGTAGTGCAACCATTGCACCTCTGTTTGTATTTACACTGATCATATTCTTGATCCTTTCCTGTTTCGTAGAAGGAGACACTACTAGCGTCTCAGGCTGTTTTAGCTTGCTTGATGCCATGCAATATCAATACCAAGTCGCAAACTAGGTATCATATTGTTTTATTTAAATATTTTTGAAAATTTATATTATTTAATCTATTTGGATAGGCAAAAACCTACCGCAAAGCTATTAAATGGCTTTGGGCATTGGGCAAAATATACCCACTAGCTCATGATAGGTATTTATGGGTGATGTTTATGATATTTGCCCTTATAAAATAACAAGGGGTCATGTTGCGGGTCATTATGCGCGCGTTCAACCATTCCAATAAGGATAATATGATCACCGCCATCATGGATTTCATGTGTGCTACATTCAATATTTGCAACACTTTGCTTTATAATAGGGCACACATTCTCACCTAAATACCATTCAGCGTCAGGAATATGAGAGAATTTATTTATACCGCGTTTTGCAAAGATTTCTGAAAATTCTTTTTGCTGAGCCGAAAGAATATTAATTGCAAAGCTCTTGGCGCTTTTAAAGATTTCACAACTACCCGAACTTTTGGCAATGCAAACCAAAATCATGGGCGGCTCTAATGAAACAGACGTAAAAGAATTGGCTGTTATGCCATGGGGAATTAATTGATTGTCATTCTTTGTTTCACAGGTCGTAACAATGGTTACCCCGGTTGCAAAGCAACCCATTATGTCGCGCAATATGCGCTTATCATGACCTTTGTGATACGTTTTATGGGAATCTGACATCTTATAAATAAGGGGGGCAAATGCCCCCCAAAAAATTATGCATTTGCAACAGGCGGGGCAGTTCTTAAGGAGCGCTGCACCATTTTTTGCCACTGTAACAACGAAACCAGATGCGCATAAATCGCCGCCAAAGCACCGGTATTTTTCAATTCCAAGAACTTAGCGTCATCAAGTGCATTTAATTTTTCTTCAGAAATTGCAACATAATCAGCAATTTTAATCGGTTCACCAGCTTCACCATTTTCACCTTGTGGAGTGAAAGTAACTGATTTTTCTTCAAATAAATCGAATTTATTGATGATATCGCACCATTCTTCGGTTGCGCGTCTTTGACGTTCAAAATCTTGAAGGAATTGCATTGCATTATTTGCATAATCAGATGGTTTACCATCAACAAAAAGCGGCAAATCAGGGTTTTCACCAATCATATCGGCTTGTTCGTCAATGCATACTACAAAGTTTTGGTTGCCTTCATCGGCGGCAAAAACAAATGGATAACGACGAATGAAAGCAGGAACGTATGAATCAAGTTCCCAGAAACCTTTTTCATCAACAAAGCTATTAAGACCAGCACGTGCGCCAAGAACAGCCAATGGGGTCTTTTTATCGGGTGCAAAAATAATTGGCAAAGAAGATGATGCAATACCGAATTCTTGAACAGTAAGTGGCACAACGTGGCTGTCGGCAACAAAACCAAATGGACGTTCAATATTTTTCAAACCCAATTTAGAATGTGCCTCTAAAGATAAGGGCTTAGGGTTTTTATAAAGCATTACTTTTCCTGAAAGCTCAGGCTCACCGGCACCATTTTGCGCGTCAGTCATATATTTCTCCTAAAAATTTCCACTTATCTAATAACAAAAAGGCATATTGCCAAGGCGTTTTGACAATATGCCTGTAAATAATTGCTAATTATGAACTATTTTTGTTTATTTGCCCTCATCCGAATTTGCTGGTTTTGCAATTTTAGAAGGGACAACTTTTATAATTTGTGCATTATTTGGGTTAAAATATTCCTTGGCCAACGCCTTCATTTGCTCAAGAGTTAAATCTTCATATTGCTTTTTGCCATCACGGATAATTGTGATGCGGTTTTTGTCCCATGATGAAGTTGCAAGCCAATTTAGCCACCAAGGGTTATTATGTGTGGTTGCTTCAAACGATGTCATCGCCGGGTTACGCGCACGGTCAAACAATTCTTGGTCAATTTTTCCATTCGCAAAATCTTTGGCAATGCCTTCGGTAATGGCAATATATTTATCGACATCTTGCGGCTTAACGTTAAACATTGCACCGATATAACCATAATTCTTAAATTCAGTTGAGAAATCACTAAGCACCGCAGGGGAATAAGTTCCGGCATATTGTTCGCGCAATACATCAGTAAGTTTTACATCAAGCATTGCTTTTAACACCAATCCTGCGCGCCCCCTTTTACCATCACCATAATCAGAGGCTTTCCAGAAAATGCTTCCGATTGCTTGGTCGGCGCGGCCATCATGGTCAAGAGTGGTAATATGACGACCTGGTGTAAATATCTCGCTTTCAGAAGCAGGGATTGGCATTGGCGCGGCATCACGATTTGGCAATGCGCCAAAAGTTGCGGCAACCGCCTTGATAGCGTCATCAACCTTTACATCACCGACCACAACAATTTCCACGGCATCTTTTTTCAATGCCGCATCGACCACTTGTTTTACTGGGTCAAGTTGCAAATCTACAAATTCTTTTTCAGTTGGGAATTTTGAATAATCACTATTCGAGGTAATCAACGGCGCATAGTTAATCCCAAAAACTGAATTTGGTGTTGAACGAAGGTTTTTATAAATCGCATCTTTTGCCGCTTTTATCTGGTTAAAGCCATCTTTGCGCCACGCCGGATCGGTGAAATACGCGCCGAAAAGCTGCATTTGCAAAGGTAAATCCTGCGCACTGGTAACACCGCTCATACCAAATGATTTTGATCCCGCACCAAAATTAAAGTTTACAGTTTTCCCCGCAAGCGTTTTTTGTAAATCATCATAGGTAAAATGCCCCAAGCCGCCGGCTTCGAACGATGAATTGGCAATCATCGAAATACCATGCATTGTTTTTGGCAATGCACGTACACCTTGTCCAAAATTGATGCTGGTACGAATGCGGCCCTTTTCAAAATCTGTTGGCTTTATAACAAGGCGAACATTATTTGGAAAAGTTACATAAGTTACGCCCAAATCGGCAATAGTTTCGGTTTTATATGTGGTTGGAACCGTGCCGAAATTTGTATAATCCCATTGTTTTAATTGCGCCATTTCCGGCTGTTTTACAGGTGCAGCTTTTGCCTTGTTTAAGGCGTCAATTATTGCCTTATCCCCGCCTGCAATTGGTTTTTTGGTTGAAACATATAAAATCTGGGCATCACCTTTCCAGACTTTTTGCAATTCCTGTAATGCCGCCTCTTTGTTAAGGGTTGGCGCAACTTTTTCAAACCACGCCAAATCATCCTCAGGCGAAGTATAAACATTGTCGTTTGCAAAATTTCCAACAATGCTATCAGCAATATCAGCAGAGCGTTTCGCAGCCTTGGTTTCAACCGCTAATTTAAAGCGATTTTGAACATTTGCAATTGCCGCAGTAAATTCGGCATCAGAAAAGCCGTATTTCAAAGCACTTTGTAATTCGGCATAGGTTGCATCAAAAGACTGTTGCCATGTATCATCGCTTTTTGGGGTGATGGTTAAATCTGCGGAATCTGTGGCAATGCGGTTTTCTTCATTTGAAATAAACGCCCCAATGAATGGCGCATTTTCAGCACGTGAAAGTTTTGCAAGCCGCTGATTAACAATTGAATTTGCAATCGAAATCAACAAATCTTCACGATAATAAGGTGTGGTTGATGGCTCTTTTACATATGGGGTTGGTTGGGTAAATGTGATTTGGGTTGAAACCTGTGGATCAACATAGTTTTTTACCAAAACCCCCTTGGTTTTTAATTCACCTAATGATGGGTCTTTTATATTTTCGCCAGCACCTTTCCAATCAGAAAATTTATCTTTAATCATTTTTTCGGTTGCCGCGACATCAACGTCACCAACCACAACTAAAAAAGTTCGTTCAGGGCGATAAAGACCATAATAAAGCTTTTTAAACTCATCTTGCTTGGCGCTTTCGACAATACGCATATCACCAATTGGCCAACGGTCATTCATACGAATACCTTGATAGGTTAGCTTTTGATAATCTTTTGCTTTTTTTACTTCGGGGGTGTTACGCGCCCTCTCCTCACCCTTGATGATGCCACGTTCACGATCAATTGCACCTTCGTCAAGCAATAAATTGCCTGCCGTTTCACGCATTAACATCAGGCCCATATCAATCTGTTCGGGCTTCTTCATATCCAATTGATAGACGGTTTCATCAAAAGATGTATAGGCGTTGGAATCCGCACCAAAGGCAACGCCGGCTTTTTCAAGCATTGGTATCATATCGCCTTCTTTAACATTTTTTGAGCCATTGAATGCCATATGTTCCAAAAAGTGCATAAGGCCCAATTGCTTTTCATCCTCATTCAAAGAGCCGCCGGCAACCCGCATCCTGATTGCAATCTCACCCTTTGGCTGCGCCCAATGTTGAATAGCATAGCGCATCCCATTATCCAAAGTGCCGTATTTAACATCAGTATCTGGTTTAAACTCCTGATACCTATCCTGCGGAAAGCCTGGGTCGGGTGCAATTTGCGCAAAGGCAGGCGCACCAAGCCCAATCGATAATGCAATCGCAAGTGAAATGACGGTATTTGAAAAAAGATGCTTTTTGGATTTCATTTGGTTTTCCTATTCATCAATAAAAATTTCGTGGATGCTTTTGGCGAACAATTTTGATATTTTAAAGGCAAGTGGCAAAGATGGATCATATTTCCCCGTCTCAATCGCATTAATTGTCTGTCTTGACACCCCAAGTTCAAGCGCAAGGTCATTTTGTGACCAATTTTTTTCTGCGCGCAAGTCCTTTAGGTTGTTTTTCAATGTTTATTACCGATATTTATAATTGTGATAAATTGTGGAAACAAAGTTAGCGGCAATAATGATTTGAATTGCTAGTCCAAGACCAAATGAATAAAGCCCATACCCAATGTTATGGTGCGATGTTAATCGCTTTAATCCTTCTTGCCCATAAAGTATTGAATGAATAAAATCAGGGAAAATTACCGATAAAAAATATACAAACACAAGCATTATAAAAGATAGGATACAAGCATATGAAAGAGCCTCATTTCCCTTATGAATTGAGAACTCATCTTCGATTTCTTTTTCATCATCAGTCAATACGTCAAAGTTTTTATAATTTTTAAACAAACCTAATAAACTGTTCCAGTTTATAATGATCATAATTATTACAAACACTAATAATTTTATAAAATCAGGATAACTATTAACTCTATTGTTTAAAAAGTTTACCCCAAATACGCCCGCTAAACCAATTAACGAAAATACAATAACAAGCAAAGATTCTTTAAATTTATTAATAATTTCAAGCATCTTCACGTCCTCACCGATATTTAAGCCAAGTATAAAGTTCACCAATCAAGATAGCCAACATAACATCGGCATAAAGCAAATAAGACATCATATCGATTATATTATTATGAAAAAGCAACATCGCAGCAATGAGAAAATTTGGAAATATTTTGAATAATATCAGTAGGCTAGCAATTATAAATATTGTCGCAGCGAAAGCGACAGACTTTACGTTGAGAGAAATGTTTCTTTCAAACTCACCATAATTTTCAGATGATTTAAAAAATATTGGCAGTGTAACAATTGCCAAAAGCAAGAACATCGTAAAAATCACGGGAGAAATATGTCGGCCATTATTATTTATATACATGGAATAGGTAACCACTAAACCAATTAGAATTATTGCAATTCTTTGAAGTTTTCCCAAAAACGAAAAGGATAAGTATTCACTATCCTTACCTTCATTTTCATTGAAATATTCTTCAAGAAAACTTTTTGATTTATAACCAAAAACCGTAAAACCAATACCTATAAAAGTTATAAATATATTCAAAAACACAAACATTACATTTGTTGAACTTTTACCCCAAATTAAATCAACTGAAGATCCAAACAACATTATGAAAAAACCGAGTGTAGTGATTTTATATTTTTTTAAATTCTTTGAAAAATCTATGTCCATTGCCACCCTCACCGATATTTATCTTTTGCAACATAATGTCCGATTGACCATGAAAGGATTATTATTGTCAAAACTGTTGCTGTGGTAAAATCAATTGAATTATTGCCAAAAACTTCAATCAGCCCTTCTCTCAAGCCACGCCATAATGAAATTGTAATGTGATACGCAAAAACGCCACTTACAATTAGATAAAAAGCATTTTTTGCACCTTCGTCAAAAATTTTCTGGCTTAATTCATCGCCAATTTCTTCATCTGTACCGCGATAAACTTTGTCAATTATTGCAATAATGAAAATTGTTGCCAATATCGCTAATTCAAAAATTATTAGTTTATGCAAAAAATCATTCTGCCGTATAATAATTTTATAAAAGACCATGTTGGGTGAAACATTGATAATTGCCAAAAACGCAAGCCCTAAGCGAGAAACTGCCTTTTTATAAAAGGCAGTATTGATATAAACACGCAATTTAAAAGAGGACAATTTTATTGTTTGTATTATATGGATAATCAATAAAATTACTAAAACCAATGTTTGCAAAATCATGGTTGTATAATCAAATATTTTTGCATTATCATAATTTCGGAAGAACACTGAAATCATGACAAGAAAAATATCAACAAAGCAAAACCATATAATTATTTCACTTCTTTGCCTTATATCCTGTATTTCCTTTTTGCGTGCAGTTTCATCAAAATCCATATACCCTCACCGATATTTAAGCCAAATGGTAACGCGCCCCATGCCGCCACCGATAAGCCCAAGCACTAGGGCAGTCATTAGCAATCCTGTGGTGGCATCATTTTGGAAAGTGCCTGAAATAAAGGACTTGATGGCGGCATTTGCCAAATATATTATGGCAAAAACCAAAAGCAAAAGGATTGTATAAAAATACGAATAATAACCCGCGTCCTTGGTTTTTGTTACCGCCAATTCATCATACAAAACCCGCTTTTGCGCCCGCATCGACATATCAAGCATGAAATAAATACAAACATAGCCCGCCGCAAAAATCACAAAAAATTCTGGTATGGGAAATTTGATGTCTCGCATAGACAAAATCGCCAAAACCAGCGCGGCAAAACTGGCAATAACTGCAAAAGACAATATCGGGATTGAATATTGGTTCATGGTTTTATCGCGGTAAGTTTCCTGCGAAAAATCAATCGCCGGTCGTCCGACGATTTTTATTGCACCGCTATATAAATAAATAAAATAAAGATAAAACGCGAGCATCAAGAAAAAAATTATTACAATTACAATATGCAAGGGTTGCAGCAATTTATTAAAAACACCGCTAACATTTAGTGAGATGAATACCGAATTTATAAGCAAAAATAACGGGTTCAAAACCTTGTGCCATCTAATAATTCTGGCGGCTTTTTCTTCATCCGATTTAGCGTTTAAATTTTCTTTGCCCATATTTTTACCCAAAATCAACGCCCTAAACTTAGTGACAAGGAAGCTTTACACAACTTTAAGAGCCTGTCAAGCGTCCTTGACAAAAATATTTCAAACAGGAACCTCGCCCCACAAATATTGCGGGGTTTTAGGTGAATTTTGTCATTAAGTTATATGCCGTCGGCAAGTGAGGTATGAAAGATTTAATCTATTTCAAATCCGCCAAAACCGCCTTTGCATCGGGGTATTTTTTCCAAGCCTCCGCGCGGTTGCGAAGCCATGTAAGTTGGCGTTTGGCATATTGGCGGGTTTGGGTAATCGCGCTTGAGATGGCTTCATCAAGCGGGGCGCGACCTTCAAAATATTCAATCAGGTTTGGAATGCCCAATGCCTTCATGGCGGGTAAATCATCCGCAAGGCCGCGTTTCCAAAGCGCCTCAACCTCTTGCAAACCACCATTTGACACCATCGCCTTGAAGCGCGCGGTGATTTTTTCATAAACCGGTTCACGTTCCGGCATAAGCCCTATGCCCTGCCAGCTTCCATTTTTTAAAATCGGCGGTTGTTCTTCGGCATGCCAATCCGAAAGCGATTTTCCGGTGGCTTCAAAAACCTCTAATGCGCGGGCAATGCGAACAATGTCGTTGGCTTCTATTTTTGAGGCATAATATGGATCGTGTTTTTTAAGGCGGTTATATTGCCCCTTGCGATCCGCCTCTACAAGTTTGCGGGTTTTCGCGCGGATTTCGGGCGGCACAGGTGGGGTTTCGACCATGCCTTGGGTTAATGAATGGGCATAAAGCCCAGTTCCACCAACCAAAATCGCCTTTTTACCGCGCGATAAAACATCATCAATCGCACGCTTTGCCTCTAGGATATATTCACCGGTCGAATAATAATGCGCGGCATCAATATGCCCAAATAAATGATGCGGTATTTCACCCATTTCGGCTTTGGTCGGGGCAGCCGAAAGAATCGGTAAATCTTTATAAACCTGCATCGAATCCATATTAATGACTTCGCCGCCAAACTTACGGGCGATTTCAATTGATAAAGCGGTTTTGCCCGATGCGGTTGGGCCAAGGATAATAATTATTTCTTTCATAGACTTGCTTTAAATCATTTTCGCAATATCCTAAATGCCATCACGCCAATATTTGCAGGAAATATGATGAAAAATTATATAAAGCTGATTTTTATTATCCTTATTACCATTGCCAATCCTGCATTTGCGCAAGCAAAAAAGATATTATTCATTGGCAATAGCTTTACTTATGGCGCGACCGCCAGTGCGGAATTTTTTCACCCTGAAACCGTTACCGACCTAAATAAAAGCAATATTGGCGGCGTTCCCGCCATTTTTAAAATGCTTTCACAAGAGGCGGGCCTTGATTATGATGTCTATGTTGAAACCATACCGGGCGCGACGTTGGAACAACATTATAAGACCAAATACGATATATTGAATCAAAAATGGGATGTTGTCGTGATGCACACATTATCCATTCTTGACGGTAAAAACCCTGGCAACCCTGCGCAATTAATTGATTATTCCCAAAAATTCGCCCAAATGTTCAGCGCCCAGAACCCCAATGTCAAAATCTATATGACCGCCACTTGGCCACGCGCCGACCAAATTTATCGACCTTCTGGATATTGGTATGGCAAAACCACAAACCAAATGACCGATGATATTATGAACGGGTATCAAGCCGCACTAAAAGAGAATCATGGGAATATTGTTGCCATTATCCCACTTGGCAAGGCATGGGAAAATGCTTTTAAAGACGGCATTGCCGACAATAACCCATATGATGGAACCGATTATGATAAAGTCAATTTATGGGGTTGGGATAGCTATCATGCCTCTAATTACGGTTATTATCTTCATGCGTTAATGGATTTTGGTGTGATAAATGATTTTGATGTAACCAAATTTGACAAAAATGATCGTGCGGCACGCGAATTAGGAATTTCACAATCCCAAGCCCAAAAATTGCAAAATGTTGTACAAGCAACCGTTGGCATAAGTATTAAATGACATTTTTAATATTCAATATATTTGCTGATAACCATTATATTTTATAAATATTAAACTTTGTTCTACTAAAATTTTAGTAATGACGAACAATAATATTGAATTCAAATTATTGCATATTAATTTTATTCCAATTTTAGGATGGATGGTTTCTTTATTTTTTTTACTGCCTTTATACTTATTAGCTAAAACATTTCTTTTTGAAGGCGGGTTTGGGCAATTTTCTTTTGAGTTAGAAATCATAATATTCGCGTCATTTTTCTTAGTTATTAGCGCAGCAGTAATTTATATATTATCGATACCATTATCAATAATATACAATAAAAACAATATATTATACATACTAAGCATATCAATTTTTAGTGTAAAAAAACATATTGGCCAATCTTCTGAATTTACAGGATATGTTCAAAAAGATATTGATGGCGAAGGTGAAGAAACGTTTTACTGCATGATAAGATGTAAAACTGAACCTGACATTTATATTTGCAGCCGAACCAATTATGAAGACGCATATAAGCTACTTAATAAGTTAGAAATCCCAACATCTATCAGTTAAAAAAACCTGCACGGGTGCAAATTAAAAGTTTACTGCAAAATTTTCACTAAAAAAATAGAACAAAACAAAAACATCGCCCTTTGTTTTTATTGATATTTTTATTTTACAGTAATTCGCAAAAATAGTTATTACGCCATATTTGGACGTATTGTCAAAATGTTCCGCTTGCGTTCCGTGAACATTTCAGATACATATGTTCTTGCGGCGGGGCTAAAAATATTTATCCGCAAATATTTTCCGCCAAAGTTGAAAAATTTAATTCCTTAAACGGGAATCGTGACAGAAGGATTTTAAACATGGCACAACAATCATTACGCTTGGTGGAAAAAAACGAAATGGATAAAGAAAAGGCTCTTGAATCAGCATTGGCGCAAATCGAACGCGCTTTTGGCAAAGGCTCTATTATGCGCATGGGTGAAAATAACCCAGTTGTGGAAATTGAATCTATATCAACTGGTTCATTATCACTTGATATTGCGCTTGGAATTGGTGGCTTGCCACGTGGTCGTATTGTTGAAATTTTTGGCCCTGAATCTTCGGGTAAAACCACTCTTGCCCTTCATTGCATAGCCGAGGCGCAGAAAAACGGCGGCGTTTGCGCATTTGTTGATGCCGAACACGCCCTTGACCCCGTATATGCCCGCAAACTTGGGGTCGATTTGGGTGATTTATTGATTTCCCAGCCTGATACAGGTGAACAAGCACTTGAAATTACCGATACTTTGGTGCGCTCTGGTGCGGTTGATATTTTGGTGGTCGATTCCGTTGCCGCCCTTACCCCAAAGGCAGAGATTGAGGGGGATATGGGTGATAGCCTTCCAGGGCTTCAGGCACGTTTGATGTCACAGGCATTGCGTAAACTTACCGCGTCAATTTCTCGTTCCAACACTTTGGTAATTTTCATCAACCAAATTCGTATGAAAATCGGCGTTATGTTTGGTTCACCTGAAACCACTACTGGCGGTAACGCACTTAAATTTTATGCTTCGGTTCGTCTTGATATTCGCCGTATTGGCGCAATCAAGGAAAAAGAAGATGTTGTTGGCAACCAAACCCGCGTAAAAGTGGTTAAAAACAAGGTTGCCCCACCATTCAAACAGGTCGAATTCGACATTCTTTACGGTGAAGGCATATCCAAAACCGGTGAATTGATTGATTTGGGTGTAAAAGCTGGCATCGTTGAAAAATCTGGTTCTTGGTATTCCTATGACAGCCAAAGAATTGGTCAGGGTCGTGAAAATGCCCGCACATTCTTGAAGGCAAATCCAGAAATGGCAACCGAATTAGAAGAAAAAATCCGCAAAAACTCCGGCCTAATTGTTGAAGCACTTGAGGCAGGACGCGAAGAATTTGATGCCGAATTATAATATCGGTTCAATATAATCTAAAAAGTTTCGACCCCGATTGATTAGCCCCCAATCGGGGTCGTTCTTTTTTACCATTCAGCAGCATGCCACCACTGATAAAAACACTGAAATTTCGCGCATTTAGGTGCATGGGCGGTTGATTTTGCGCGCCCCAATGTTAAATCCTTTGCACAGGAAACGTGGAAATTATATTATTCTTCCAAAGTCCCGCAAAATACAGGTAAAATAATGACAAGCGTAAACGAAATCAGAAAAGCATTTTTGGAATATTTTGGTGCAAATGGGCATAATATCACTGCCTCCAGTCCACTTGTCCCACAAAATGACCCAACCTTGATGTTTACCAATGCGGGCATGGTGCCATTTAAAAATATTTTCACTGGGCAAGAAACCCCGCCAAATCCGCCACGCGCTACCTCTAGCCAAAAATGCGTTCGCGCCGGCGGCAAACATAATGACCTTGATAATGTTGGCTATACCGCCCGCCACCACACATTTTTTGAAATGTTGGGTAATTTCTCTTTTGGCGACTATTTCAAAGATGACGCCATTAAATTTGCATGGGAATTAATTACCAAAGAATTTGGCCTAAACAAAGACAAATTACTCGTAACCGTCTATCACACCGATGATGAGGCGGCATCAATTTGGAAAAAAGTTGCGGGCTTATCCGATGACCGTATTATTCGCATCCCGACATCTGATAATTTCTGGTCAATGGGCGATACCGGCCCATGTGGCCCATGCTCTGAAATTTTCTATGATCACGGCGAACATATTTGGGGCGGCCCACCAGGATCCGCAGAAGAAGATGGCGATCGTTTCATTGAAATCTGGAACCTGGTTTTCATGCAATTTGAAAAACATGCCGATGGTTCACAAACCAGCCTACCAAAACCATCAATTGATACTGGCATGGGGCTTGAACGTATTTCTGCGGTTTTACAAGGCGTGCATGATAATTATGACATTGACCTTTTCAAAACTCTTATCAAAGCATCAGAAGATTTGACCGCAACCAAGGCAATTGGCGCGCAGCAACCTTCACACCGCGTTATTGCCGACCATTTGCGTGCAAGTTCTTTCTTAATTGCCGATGGTGTTACCCCATCGAATGAAGGTCGTGGTTATGTATTGCGCCGTATTATGCGCCGCGCGATGCGCCATGCCCATATTTTGGGGGCAAAAGAGCCGTTGCTTTACCGTCTTGTTCCAACCCTTGTGAATGAAATGGGCAATGCTTATCCAGAGCTTCGCCGCGCAGAAGCATTCATTACCGCCACCTTGGAACAAGAAGAAACCCGCTTCCGCCGCACATTGGGTCGTGGCTTGGCACTTTTGGATGATGCCTCAAAAGATTTGCAAAAGGGTGACGCATTAAAAGGCGAAACCGCATTCAACCTTTATGACACCTATGGTTTCCCGGTTGACCTTACCCAAGATGTATTGCGCGCGCGCGGCATTGGCGTAGATATGGATGGTTTCAACGCATCAATGGCAAAACAAAAAGAAGAAGCCCGTAAAAACTGGGCGGGTTCGGGCCAATCGGCAACCGAAACCATTTGGTTTAATTTATTTGATGAATTGGGTTCTTCTGAATTCCTTGGCTATAATGCCAATGAGGCCAGTGCGAACCTTACCGCGATTGTTAAAAATGGCGCAAAGACCGACACTTTAAAAGTCGGTGAAAAAGCTGAATTAATTTTCAACCAAACCCCATTCTATGGTGAATCTGGTGGTCAGATTGGTGATAAAGGCGAAATTATTTTCGACAATGGCGCAATCTTTGTGGTTGAAGATACACAAAAACGCGCGGGCGGCCTTTTCTGCCACATTGGCACATTGCAATCAGGTGAAATCAAAGCGGGCGATAGCGCGCAATTAAAAATCGACATCAAACGCCGCAATAAAATCCGTGCCAACCACTCGGCAACGCATTTGCTTCACAAGGCATTGCACCAAGTTTTGGGCGCACATGTGGCGCAAAAGGGTTCAATGGTTGCCGATGATAGATTGCGTTTTGACTTTGCGCATGGCGCATCCATGAGCCGTGATGAAATTGATCGTGTCGATGCACTTGTCAATGAAGTGGTTCGTCAAAACACCGAAATTACCACCAAATTAATGACCCCAGAAGATGCAATCAACGAAGGGGCAATGGCATTATTCGGCGAAAAATATGGTGACGAAGTTCGCGTGCTTTCAATGGGTGATGATTTAGACGGCAATAAAAAAGCCTATTCCGTAGAGCTTTGTGGTGGCACGCACGCATTCCGCACCGGTGATATTGGTGCATTTGCGATTGTTTCCGAAGGCGCGGTTGCCGCCGGCATCCGCCGTATTGAGGCCATGACAGGTGGCGCAGCAATTGAATATTTAAAATCAAACGCCGCATTGGCACGCGCCGCAGCAGAACCGTTAAAAGCCCCTATCCATGAGCTTCCGGCAAAGGTTGACGCATTACTTGCCGATAAAAAGCGCCTTGAAAAAGAGCTTGCCGAAGCGCGCCAAAAATTGGCACTTGGCGGCGGTGGCGGCGCAAGCGCGATTGAGGAAATCAACGGTATAAAGGTTGATGCCCGTGTGCTTGACGGCATTGGCGCAAAAGACTTACGCCCAATGGTAAATGACGGCATGGCAAAACTTGGCACCGGCGTTGTCGCCTATATCGCCAAGGCGGATGGCAAAGCTGCCGTTGCGGTTGCGGTAAATGGCGTGGCGGTTAATGCGGTTGATTTGGTCAAGGCGGCGGTTGCGGCAATGGGAGGTCAAGGCGGCGGCGGCAAACCCGACTTCGCCCAAGGCGGCGCCCCATCCGACGAAAACGCCGATGCGGCACTGGCGGCAATTAAGGCGGGGATATAATCCGCACACCTCTCCTCCCCTGTGAAACGGGGGAGGTGTCAGAGACAAAATTCATTTTGACGATGACGGAGGGGGCAATTTCCACGAAATCACGACGGCATTTCACCCAAAAACCCACCCATTAGGGCGCAGGTGATAAGTTACCGCCACCCTGCAAAATGCGGACAACAGCAACTTGCTTTAAAAACTCAACATCAACCGATGCGTCACTGCCACCCTGCAAAATGCGGATAACAGCAACCCAAATGGCTATTCATATCTCACATATTTGGTCACTGCCACCCTGCAAAATGCGGATAACAGCAACAGACTTCGTATATTCAATTGAAAACAATTAAGAAAACACAAGTCCATGGACTTATAAACCGCAAGTTATTTGGTAAAGCCGTCTTTTATTATCAATTTTTCTCATCCAAATTCAAGTCTTATTTCTTTACGCGCTTGATTTAATTGCCGCATAATTCGTGCAATTTCTTTTTTATAATTTTTTCTTTTATCTATTTTCATTTTCTCATTCGAGCTTAGGATATATTTTTGCCGATTTTCTTTTGTCCAATGACTTATTAATAATGCCTTTGGGGGAATATTATTTTCTTTATCCGCATCTATATCGACATAATCAAAATTTTCATCTTTTAAAAACTGTGCAACACGGTCATAAAATTGATTTGCCAATTCGTTTGCAGGTGGTTTGCTTAAATATTTCATTACAAGTTTGAATATTGTTTTTATTGGAATAATTTCATCATCATTTTTTACATTCCAAAATAATCCATTATGGGCAATCGTGTTACGAATTAGGCTTATAATTTTTGTCTCCTCATAATCTTTGCCAATTGGTTTTTTATATTCGTCCATTGGGAAATGTTCGAAAGCAAGATGAATTAAAAAATTAATTTTGGCACAAAGAATATAAAACGCCTCGATATCTCTTTTAAAATGAAACGGTTTTTCACTGTCGAATTCAAACAATCTTTTAATTGCATTAATATTATGTTTCCCAACAAAATAATATCTTAGCTTAAATTCATGTTGGCGATAATCCGTTTGCCTTCCTTGATGTTTGGCGTTTTCAAGATATGCACGCCGCCATTCAATATCATCAGAAACAATTTTTTTTCGCCGCCCCTTATCCTTCATTTGTTTTTTTGAGCGCTCTTGACCAAATAATAATTTATTATTTGCACGTCGTTCGGCTATTTGCGCCCTTACTATTTCTCTTATAATTGCGGCATTTGAGTGGGCGATTGGTGTGCCTAATTTTCTTTCATAATATGCCACACGCCCTGCAAAATGGTGCATTAATTCAGGTAAAATAAAGAATGACAAAGCTTTTACAAAGTTATGATCAGAATGGTAAAATTCGCCCGCTCTTCTTTTTTCAATTATTTTTTCTGTTTTATTCTTTTTGGGTTTTCCACTATTTGTAAATTCCTTCTCACCGTAATGTTCAAGAAAATGTCGTCTTGATTTTAGTATTTCTACGATTTTGAAAAGGGTGAAATTGTCCGCACGCCCCAAATCATCACGAACCTTTATAAATAAGCCATGATTATAGCTTAGCGATATTTCTTGAAAATGTTTGCATATATCTTCGGGTAATTTATCTAAAATTTCCTTTGAAAAATCACCGCTAATGAAATCGACATTAACGCTTTCACGTTTGCCGTGGTTTTCCTTATTCGGAACTATTGCGTCCAATAATGGTTTTTGATTTGGATTTTTGAGATTTTCAGTAGCAATTTTATATAATTCTTTACGCCGATTAATATTATTTCGTGGAAAAGCATCCCAAAAAATCCCCTTTAAATAAGGGTTACATAGGCGAATAAAATACAAAACCTCTGACCTAAAGCCAGCATCTTTTTCTAATTCTTCAAAGTTCAAAGAATAAGCTAGTTCCATCAACTAATATTAACTGCCATTCACTTTAAATTGCAAGCATAAAACCAGATTTTCTTTTTTTGAATTTTATTATTCTGCCGCACCCCCTCCGCCGCCTATGGCGGCACCTCCCCCGTTTTCACAGGGGAGGATAAGTGCGGTTCTTTCTCCTCCCTAAAATTTAGTTTGGGGAGGGGGACCAAACGTAGTTTGGTGGAGGGGTCGGCTATGGCTGGTTTATAAAAACCTTGTCATGCCGGAAAATCTAACGGATTTGTCCGGCATCTCGTGGGTTGCTCTTTAAGATACCGGACATTTTGTTTCACAAAATTCCGGTATGACAATTATTTTAAATTTGCACCCCCTCCGTCAGCTTTGCGGACACCTTCCCCGTTTTCACAGGGGAGGAGAAGTTTCAGATTTATCCCCGCCATAAGAAACGGAAGTAATATTTATATTGAGTTAGTTTTGGCCAGATTGATTAGTGCGGCTTTGGAATGTCAGGAAATGTCAGTGTTTATGCGCAAGGTGTTTTTTGCCTTGCGATGTCAACAAATGTCAACATTTTTGGTAGATACACAAAACAGGCACCAATAATCAGCTTAACCAATTGATTATCAATTGGTTTTCCAAAAATAAACGCTGTTACACATTGTCAATAATGATTAGAAATGGTTACATTTTATGAATAATCGGGGCTGTTTATTGGTTTATTCAACGAGATACCGGACATTTTGTTTCACAAAATTCCGGTATGACAATTACTTTTAAACTTGTATTATTTTTAAACTTGCCGCCCCCATTCAGTCGCTTCGGCGACAGCTTCCTTAGCAATGGAGGAAGCAGAATACCGCCGCACGCAACAAAAAAGCCCGTTGTTTCCAACGGGCTTTTGGTGATTTTGGGTTTGCCCCCTCCGGCACTTTGTGCCACCTCCCCCGTTTTACAGGGGAGGAGAAGAAGGTTTATTCCGCCGCTACTGTTGCTGCAACTTCAACATATTCGTCAATTTGGTTGAAGTTCATATAGCGGTAAACGCTATCTTTTTGGCCGTTGATTACGCCCATTTCCGCAAGATATTCTTCAACGGTTGGAAGTTTTCCAAGTTTAGAAGCAACCGCCGCAAGTTCGGCAGATGACAAATAAACATTTGAATTACGACCCAAACGGTTCGGGAAGTTACGGGTAGAGGTTGAAACCACTGTCGAACCCTCATGAACCTGTGCTTGGTTACCCATGCAAAGCGAACAGCCAGGCATTTCAGTACGCGCACCCGCAGAGCCAAAGGTTGAATAATGACCTTCTTTAATAAGTTCGGCCTCATCCATTTTGGTTGGTGGCGCAACCCAAAGGCGGGTTGGAATGTCTTTTTTGTCTTTTAACAACAAAGATGCCGCGCGGAAGTGGCCAATATTGGTCATACAAGAACCGATGAAAACCTCATCAATTTTTGTGCCTGCAACATCGCTTAATAGCCGTGCATCATCTGGATCATTTGGTGCGCAAAGAATTGGTTCTTTGATTTCGTCCATATTGATTTCGATAATTGCGGCATATTCTGCGTCTTTGTCGGCCTCAAGCAATACAGGGTTGGCAATCCATTCTTCCATTTTTGCGACACGGCGGGCAATGGTTTTGTCATCCTTATAGCCGTCCGCAATCATGTTTTTCAAAAGCACGATGTTTGATTTCATATATTCAATAATCGGCTCTTTATTTAGTTTTACGGTGCAGCCCGCCGCAGAGCGTTCTGCGGATGCGTCGGTTAATTCGAACGCCTGTTCAACTTTCAAGTCTGGCAAACCTTCGATTTCAAGGATTTTACCAGAGAAGATGTTGATTTTGCCCGCTTTGGCAACGGTCAAAAGACCGGCCTTGATTGCATAATATGGAATTGCGTGAACCAAATCACGAAGGGTTACGCCCGGCTGTAAAGTGCCGCTAAAACGAACCAAAACTGATTCCGGCATATCAAGTGGCATAACGCCAGTTGCCGCACCAAATGCCACAAGACCAGAACCCGCAGGGAATGAAATACCAATTGGGAAACGTGTGTGGCTGTCGCCGCCTGTACCAACAGTATCAGGTAATAGCATACGGTTTAACCAAGAGTGGATGATGCCATCACCCGGACGAAGCGCAACACCACCGCGATTATAAATAAACGCCGGCAAGGTTTTATGGGTTTTAACGTCAACCGGTTTTGGATAGGCCGCAGTATGGCAGAATGATTGCATCACAAGATCCGCAGAGAAGCCAAGGCACGCCAAATCTTTCAATTCATCACGTGTCATTGGGCCAGTAGTATCTTGAGAGCCAACAGTTGTCATTTTTGGTTCGCAATATGTACCAGGGCGAACGCCTTGACCTTCTGGCAAGCCACAAGCACGACCAACCATTTTTTGCGCCTGTGTAAAGCCTTTGGTAGATGATGCAGGGTTTGTTGGCAGACGGAAAATATCGGTTGTGCCAAGCCCCAAAGCCTCACGAGCGCGTGCAGTCAAACCACGACCAATGATAAGATTGATACGACCACCGGCCTGAACCTCATCAAAAATCACAGGTGATTTAAGTTCAAAATTCGCGATTACCGCGCCATTTTTCTCAATTTTGCCTTCATATGGGTAAATGTCGATTACATCGCCCATATTCATTTGGCTTACATCAACTTCGATTGGAAGTGCGCCTGAATCCTCTTGGGTATTAAAGAAGATTGGTGCAATTTTACCACCCAAACATACACCGCCAAAACGTTTGTTTGGAACATATGGAATGTCTTCACCAGTCCACCAAATCACGCTGTTGGTTGCTGATTTACGGCTTGAGCCAGTACCAACAACATCACCAACATAGGCAACAAGATTGCCTTTTGCTTTTAGGTCTTCGATGAATTTAATCGGGCCCCGAACGCCGTCTTGCTCTGGCGTGATGCCGTCACGTTTGTTTTTCAACATTGCAAGACCATGCAAAGGAATATCAGGGCGCGACCACGCATCCGGTGCCGGTGACAAATCATCGGTATTGGTTTCACCGGTTACTTTGAACACGGTTACAGTAATTTTTTCGGCCACTTTTGGACGCGCAGTAAACCATTCGGCATTTGCCCATGATTCCATAACCGCTTTGGCATTTTCATTGCCTGCTTTGGCAAGGTCGGCAACGTCATTAAAGAAGTCAAACATCAAAAGGGTGTGTTTCAAACCTTCGGCAGCGGTTACGCCAACTTCGGCATCGCCCAAAAGGTCAATCAATGGCTTAACATTATAACCGCCAACCATTGTTCCCAATAATTCGGTTGCCTTTTTGCGATCAATAAGGGCAACTTTCACACTGCCTTCGGCAACAGCGGCAAGGAATGACGCCTTTACGTGCGCCGCATCATCCACACCCGGTGGGACACGGTGGGTAAGAAGGTCAAGCAAAAATGCCTCCTCACCAGCAGGTGGGTTTTTGATTAATTCGATTAAATCTGCGGTTTGCTGCGCACTTAAGGCAAGTGGCGGTATCCCAAGGGCGGCACGTTCATCAACATGTTTACGATATTCAGCTAACATTTTATCCTCTTATTTTTTATACCTGCGCCATACGAGGTCACAGGTGGGTTTGAACAATGCCCCCCAAAGGGTGTGCCCAATAGAAAGTGGTAGTGACCAATTTCTGCCAAACAGCAGGGGGTAATTATGCGGAGTGATGCACAAAATAATTCGCCATTCCACAGGTCTCACATAGTATCAAATGGTTAAAAATGAAAGTGGCAATGTGAATAAATTGCGGCAGGTTGACGCAATACTTTTGGGTTAGAAAGCTTCACCCCTTGCAATCCCCTATTCTCACCCCTATTTCAAAATAATGACTGAAAAAATTGATACACAAACCCCGACCCCGACACAAAACCCGAAACTTGCGCCGCTGCCGCTTTTGATTTTTTCAAGCCGTTGGTTGCAATTACCGCTTTATATTGGCCTTATTGGCGCACAAGGCGTTTATGTTTATAAATTCCTTGTTGAATTATGGCACTTAATCACCCATGCCGCCACCTTTGGCGAACAAGACATCATGCTTGTGGTGCTTGGATTAATTGACGTTGTGATGATTTCCAACCTTTTGATTATGGTTATTGTTGGTGGCTATGAAACCTTTGTTTCGCGCCTTAACCTTAATGGCCACCCCGATCAGCCAGAATGGCTTGATCACGTAAATGCAGGGGTTTTAAAAGTTAAGCTTGCGATGGCGATTATTGGTATTTCGTCAATCCACCTTTTGCGTACCTTTATCGAGGCATCAAAAATTGGCCTTGCGGGCGCAAACATCACCGCAGAAGCCGTGATGTGGCAAACCATCATCCATTTTGTCTTTATTCTTTCGGCAATTGGTATCGCTTATGTCGATAGATTAACGCATAAAGAGCATTAATTTGCGGGTGCTTGCTGCGCCTCATCAATCGGCAGCTTGATGCCAACCAATTTCCAACCAATAAGCCCGTTTTTCTTCATGCGAAGCGAAACGGGTTTTTTATTGGGGTCATTTTTTTCAGAAACAACTACATTAACGCTATCGATTGAGGTCCATTGAACATCAATTTTCACATCGTTTTTAGGCTCGGATTCTGCACCGGGGCTTGGGGGTGCTTGTTTTTGTTGGCCAATTTTTAAATCGCCACTTTTCATGACATTGGAAATGGTGTCGGCATTTACAAAAGCGTTAACCAATTTATCAACCATTGCCGCCCCCATTGCAACGCCCATTGCAGCAAATGGATTATCCTTTTCCTTCGCCATTTCGGTTTGTAATGATGCCATCATCTGGCTTTTGACATCTTCGCGAACCGCAGGGAAATCAACTGAATCGGCAACCTTGTCCCGATTGCCCGCAATTGCCGCGTTTTTAAGGTTATATAATGCCAATAATGGTGAAAAATAATACCCCGCACCAGCAACAATTAATAATAACGCCAGAATTATCGCCAGTGGTGCAGAGGATTTCTTTTTCATTTCTCAATAACCTTTATATTAATGTGCGCCAAAAACCGCCATTGGCAGAATGGCAACAATTGTCGCGCTTAGCATAGTTGCCAAAAACCCAGGGATAAGTGCCTTCCACGCAAGTTCAAGGATTTCACCACGTCTTTCGGGCATTAATGCTGTCATGCCGCCAGTCATAATACCAACCGAGCCAACATTGGCAAAGCCGCAAAGCGCGTATGTCATAATCATTCTTGTGCGTTCGGTCATTGCGGCCTGTGGGACAGCACCCAAATCAAGGAAAGCCACAAATTCGGTTAGGAATAATTTTGTTCCCAATAGTCCGCCGGCTTGTTGGCTTTCATTCCATGGAATACCAATCACCCATGCAAGTGGTGAAAAGATAAAACCAAAAATGCGCTGCAAGGTTAATGGCGCGCCCGCGACATCGCCAAACACACCCAAAACGCCATTAATAATCGCAACAAAACTTACAAATACCAAAAGGAATGCACCAACATTTATCATCACCATAAGGCCATCTTGTACGCCATTGGTAATCGCATCCATTGATGATGAATATTTTAATTGTGAAGTATAATCCAAATCCGCGCCACCTTCGAACATGGTTTCGGGTATCATAATCCGCGCCGCTAAAATCCCCGCAGGGGCCGTAATGATTGACGCCACCAAAACGTGACCCGCCGCATTCGGCAAGGTTGGGGCAAGAATTGTTGCATAGGCAACCATGGTTGAACCCGCAACCGTTGAAAGCCCCACCACCATCATCATAAATAATTCAGAGCGGGATAATTTATCCAAATAACCCTTAATCACAATCGGGCTTTCAACCATGCCCATAAAGATATTGGCCGCTGTCGCAAGCGCAGATGCACCACCCAAGCCCATTGATTTTTCAAACAAAAAGCCAAAGCCACGGGTAATCCATTGCAAAATTTTCCAATGCCATAAAAGCGCAGATAATGCCGAAATCACCAGAATCAATGGCAAAACATTAAAGGCAAACAAAAATGGCGACGGCGCATTGGCATCAACCTTTACGAATGGCATTTCGCCACCGCCAAGATAGCCAAATACAAACTTTGTCCCCTCCGCCGTTGCAGCGGCAAGACCATCAACCGCAGAATTTACGGTATTCAAAACCGCCTGTGATGCGGGCAATCCGAACAGTAAAAACACCAAAACCGCCTGTACAGCCATCGCGCCAAATGCCAAACGCCAAGGAAACTTTTTACGATTTTCCGACAAAAGCCACAAAATAAATATAATTAAAACTGCGCCAAAAATCGCGCGTGCATTATCAAGACCCCAAGCCATTAATACCTCTCACCATAATGATTAGATACAAATAACAAACGGGCAAGTGTTATATTCATTTTCATATGGAATTGGTTGGTTTGATGACAAATATTTATGCCAAATAAGATGCGTATTGCAAATAATCGCCATTGAATAATCATAAAACTATTCTAAACATATCAAAAATTTATGGAGTATCGTCATGGCGAAGGCAGATGAAGTTGATTATGAAATCTTTGGCGAAGAAATGCAATTTGTTGAAGTTGAACTTGACCCGGGTGAAAGCGCGGTCGCCGAAGCCGGAATGATGATGTATAAATCACCAAGCATTGATATGGATGCGGTTTTTGGTGATGGTTCTGGACAAAAGTCAGATTTACTTGGTGCATTACTTGGCGCGGGCAAACGCCTTTTAACTGGCGAAAGCCTTTTCACCACAGTCTTTACGCATAAGGGACAAGGCAAGGCAAAGGTCGCATTTGCTGCCCCTTACCCTGGACACATATTACCACTTAAATTAACTGATTTTGGCGGGCGTTTAATTTGCCAAAAAGACAGCTTTTTGGCGGCGGCACGCGGTGTGCAATTGGGAATATTCTTTCAAAAACGTATTATGACAGGGCTTTTTGGCGGCGAAGGCTTTATCATGCAACAACTTGATGGTGATGGTCTTGTGTTTGTTCATGCCGGCGGCTGCATCATCCGCAAGGATTTACAAGCGGGTGAAACCATTCATATTGATACGGGCTGCGTGGTTGCATTCACGCAAAATGTTGATTTCAACATTGTGCGCGCTGGCTCAATCAAATCAATGATTTTTGGCGGCGAAGGTGTTTTCTTTGCCGAATTAAAAGGCCCTGGAACTGTTTGGATACAATCCTTGCCATTCTCCCGTCTTGCAGGTCGTATGCTTGCCAGTGCACCGCAAAATGGTGGTTCAACTGGCGAAGGTTCAGTTCTTGGTGGGCTTGGCAGATTACTTGATGGTGATAATTAATGAAAAATTTCAACCCGCGTAAAATTTTCGCGCTTTTGTTTGGCATATTGGGTGGGGCATCGGTTTTATTGCTTGCCTATTCACACCACACAAAAGACCATAATGGTGAATTAATTGCGATTGCCGCAAATATTATGATGCCTCATGCTTTATTAGGTCTCTTTGCCATTAGCCAATTTGAAAAAATTGGGCGTTTTAGTTGTGCGGCAGCAATGTTCACTATGTTGGGCATGGCACTTTTTGCCATTCCGGTGACATTGATGGGCTTTGGCATTTTGTTTCGCACCCCATCCGCCCCCTTCGGTGGTATTAGCTTTACAATCGCTTGGGTGGTTTTGGGGCTTGGATTCTTTTTAAGGAAATCCAATGATATTGCTTGAAAACCGTGGGGTTTTAGAAGTTAAAGGTGAAGACGCTTTAAACTTCTTAAACAACATTCTTACTAATAATGTCGATAATGCCACCCATGAAACGGCGGTATTTGCCGGGCTTTTAAGCCCACAGGGCAAATATCTTTTTGATATGTTTGTGTTGCGCAATGATGATGGGTTTTTGCTTGATTGCAATGCCCCGCAAGAGCTTTTCAAGCGCTTAAAAATGTACAAATTGCGTTCAAAAGTAGAATTAACTGATTTATCAAATGAATATGCGGTTTTTGCAAATGTTGCGCCCGCCAAAGGCGGCTTCAAAGACCCACGCAATGAACATATGGGCTATCGCATTATTGCACCGCGCAATACTGCACAAGATGGGGTTTTTGCCGATTATGAAACTTTACGAATTTCTAATGGCATTCCAGAATTACAACAAGATTTAATTCGTGATGGCGATTTTGCACTCGAAGGCTTGATGGACGAAATGGGGGCAATTGATTTCCACAAGGGTTGCTATGTTGGTCAGGAAATGACATCGCGCATGAAACGTCGCACCACTGTTAAAAATAAATTGCTAAAAATTGAATTTGAAACACCCGCTCCTGAATTTAATTCCCCTATAATTTCTGCTGATTCTACTGTTGGCTATATAAGAAGTGTAATTAATAACATTGGTATGGCATTGATTAGAATTGATAAATTAGAAAACGCGATTATGCAGGGTCAAAAATTACTTGCCAATGGAAAAGAAGTATTTATACCCAACAAAAAATGAGCAGGGTTTAATATGAATAATTTTCCCAAAACACTAATTGACGCTTATTATAACTTTAAAAACGCACAATTCCCCGAACAAAAAGAACATTATAAACATCTCGCAACCAGCGGGCAAAACCCCAAAGTAATGGTGATTTCATGCTGTGATTCACGGGTTGATGTTAATTCGATTTTGTCTTTTGGAACCGGTGAGCTTTTTGTGGTTCGTAACGTTGCCAATCTTGTCCCCCCCTTTGAAATGGAAGGTAAACATCACGGTGTTTCGGCGGCAATTGAATATGCCGCCCTAAACTTAAAAGTTGAGCATATTGTTATCTTGGGGCATTCAAAATGCGGTGGTGTTGCCGCCGCACTTGATTCAAGCATTACCGTCCAGACCGAGGCGAATTTCATCACCAAATGGATGTCAATCCTTGATGAACCAAAAGCCAAGGTTGAGGCAAAATGTGGGCATTGCGATCATGATGTAAAGCAATATGAGCTTGAAAAAGATGGCATCATCCATTCTCTTGAAAACCTACGCACTTTCCCGTGCATCAAATATCTTGAAGATAAAGGACGCCTTGGCCTTTGGGGCGCACATTTTGACATCGAAACCGGTGAATTACGCGTCTATAATCAGGAAATCAATAAATTCGAAATTATTTAAGCGCTTTTGCGTTTAAATAATTTTGATAAATCAGGAAGTTTGAAAAGACTAAATGAGTGTGCCTTTGCCACCCCAAAATAGGCAACCATCAATGACGCAATAATATTAAAGGTCAAAACCTTTTCTTGCATATCTTTGGCGTCATATATTGATTTTGCAAGTTTTGGGGTAAAACCATAAATGCCATTGCGTGCAAAGTGAATTGTTTGCTCCACACTGGGGACAAAGATGAACATGGTTAAAAGCACGATTGCAATGCTAATAATAATTTTCAAGAACAACCATGCCGAAGTTGCAAATGCGTTTTTCCCAAAACCAATCAATAAAGCACCCGAACCCACAGTAAGAACAAGCCCCCAAAGGGTAATGCTTAAAGCGCCTGCCTCGATAAATTTACAAATCACAAGATAGTCAGGGCTTTGTAAATCTGGTGCAACGTTCCCCGCAACATTATAGGCGATTAAACTTCCCATAAACATGGTCATGCCGATGATGTGTGATAATCTGAACAGTTGAAACATATTATACTCCTGCGGGCTTTGTGCTGCTATATAACGTGTATTTCATGAGATAAAGCCACCAGTACACAAAATCGGCAAAAATAAAATAAAATTTACTTTCTAAGCCTCAACCAAATTGGTTTTGTTAAAGCCGCCTTCGATAATATGGGCAAAGGCATCGTCATATATCTCAAGACCAGCACCCTTTTTATTGGCATCTTCGCCCAACATACGGCGGAAAACCCGCGCACCCTTATAGCCATTGAATAGGCCCAATAAATGCTTGGTCATGGCATGAAGTGGCACTTTTTTTGACAATTGTTCTTCAACATATGGGCGGAATTCGAGATATGCTTCTTCGGCGCTTATTACATAATCTTTACCGAAAAATTCCTTATCAACTTCACCCAAAATATGCGGGTATTTATAGGCGGCACGCCCAAGCATTACACCGTCCAGATTACCCATTTCACGCTTTGATTGCTCAATGGTATTAAGTCCGCCATTAAGAACAATGGTAAGATGCGGAAATGCCGCTTTTAATTCGCGCACTATTTCATAATTAAGCGGTGGAATATCGCGATTTTCCTTTGGCGTAAGCCCTGCCAAAATGGCCTTACGCGCATGAACCACAAAAACATCCGTTCCACGTGACGCGATATATTCAACGAATGGGAACAGGATTTCATATGGATCCTGGCTATCAACTGCGATGCGGTGTTTTATAGTTACCGGGATTTTGACCGCCTCACGCATTGCTTGTAGGCAGTCCGCCACTAGCTCTGGTTCATACATTAAACATGCACCAAATGAACCCGAACGCACACGTTTTGACGGGCAACCAACATTCAAATTGATTTCATCATAACCAAATTCTTCAACCACCTTTGCCGCCTGCGCCAATAATTCTGGTTCAGAACCGCCAATTTGCTGGCAAACCGGATGTTCAGATTGGTTATAGCCCAAAAGCTTTTTAACATCGCCTTTCATAATTGCCTGTGCAACCACCATTTCGGTATAAAGAAGGCTTTCTTTGGTCAAAAGGCGGTGGAAATGGCGGCAATGCCTGTCCGTCCATTCCATCATCGGTGCAATGGAAAAGCGGTGATAGGTTTTGGTGTCTTTGGCTATTTCATTCATTTTTATTGTTACGCAATTATTTTCAATCAGGCGCGCGGCTTATAGTTTTTAATGTAATTAAAATCAACCCAGCATATAGCGCGTTAAATTGGTCAGACCAATTTTCATTATTAACTTGACTATTTTACATCGCCACGAAATATTCAGGCATGGTAAATGCGGTTTCAAAAATTCTGAAATATCTTGAAGATAGTGGCTTAAAGGCAGGCGAAAAAATCCCTGCTGAACGTAAACTAGCACTATCACTTGGTCTTTCTCGTGCAACATTACGTGAAGCCATAAAAAGTTTGAATGTTTCTGGCTTTCTTGAGACCCGTTTGGGTGATGGCTCTTATATACGTTCCAAAACCCCGTCCCCACCAGTTATAAAGCCAGACTTTGTAGATTTTAGCGAACGACCACAATATTGTTTTGACGTGCTCGAAATTCGTAAAGCACTTGAAGGGAATGCCGCCTTTGACGCCGCATTAAATGCCACTATTTTGGAAAGACGCGCCATCAAAACCGCTTTTGAAAACCTTATGCAGGCCACATGCAATAATGACCCGATATTAGAGGCGAGTTATGATGCCGAATTTCATCTTTCAATCGTGCAGGCATCCCATAATAAAGTCCTGTATTTCATGTATCAGCAGCTTTTTGAAATTTTGCAAAGCGCCATCGGCAATTTTTTAAAAAGCTTTTATCCATCAGAGGCCGAAAACGGCCTTCCCGAACAGCATAGGGAAATTTACAACGCCATAATGGCACAGGATGCCGAAGCGGCGCGCGATGCCGCACTTGCCCACACCCAATCAATTATAAAAATCATGCACCAAAGTTATGAGGAATAAATGATAATCTCAGCCCCCACCGATTACCGCAAATATGCGAAAAAGACCCTTCCGCCATTTCTCTTTGATTATATTGATGGCGGTGCAAATGCCGAAGTTACGCTTGGTAATAACACCAAAGATTTGCAACAAATCGCCCTTAAACAAAGAGTTTTACGCAATGTTGAAGATTTGGACATTAGCACAGAGATTTTTGGGCAAAAATTATCAATGCCGGTTGTCCTTGCACCAGTTGGCCTAACTGGAATGTATGCAAGACGTGGTGAAATTCAGGCACTAAAAGCAGCCAAAGAAAAAGGCATCGTCTTTACCATGTCTTCGGTCTCGGTATGCCCGATTGAAGAAGCAATTAATAAGGTTGAAAACCCACCACTTTGGTTTCAGCTTTATGTTTTAAAAGATCGCGGCTTTATGAAAAATGTTCTTGAACGCGCAATTGCCGCAGGTGTCAAAACCCTTGTATTCACGGTCGATATGCCAACCCCAGGTTCACGTTACCGCGATGCCCATTCAGGAATGTCGGGGCCATTTGCCGCCCAAAGACGTATTTTACAAGCAATAATGCACCCCAAATGGGCATTTGATGTTGGTCTTATGGGAACGCCACATGATTTGGGCAATGTCTCGACATATTTAAGAAAACCAACCAATCTCGCAGATTATATGGGTTGGCTAGGTGCGAATTTTGATCAATCAATTGCCTGGAAAGACCTTGAATGGATACGTGATTTTTGGAAGGGCGACATTATTATCAAAGGTATTTTGAACAAGGATGATGCAATTGATGCCAAAAACTTTGGGGCAAATGGCATTGTGGTTTCTAATCATGGCGGGCGGCAGCTTGATGGTGTGATTTCAACTACACGCGCCTTGCCTGATATTGCCAATAAAATTAAAGGCGATATGAAAATCCTTGCTGATTCTGGCATTCGTTCTGGGCTTGATGTGGTAAGGATGTTGGCATTGGGTGCGGATGCGGCAATGATTGGGCGCGCCTATATTTATGCCTTGGCTGCTGATGGTGAGCGTGGCGTTAAAAACCTTTTGGACATTTTCGCCAAGGAAATGAAGGTCGCAATGACACTAACTGGCGTAAAATCAGTCACACAAATAAACAATGATTGCCTTGAATTATAAAAATGTAGCTTTTGGGGTTGATAAAAGCTGAAAACCTGCAAATCTGTTGTAACAAATTTATGGGACAATATATTTAAGGGATTGGCATGAAAAAGTTTTTATTATCTTCGGCAATTATTTTAGGACTTGGTTTTTCTGCGACATCTGCAATGGCGCAAAGCTATCCGGGTGAAGCGCGCTTTCGTGAAATCTTCAAAGAATTAATCGAAACCAACACCACATATTCAAGTGGCAATTGCACAATTGCGGCACAGAAAATGGTCGATCGCCTTCATTCTGTGGGTTTTTCAGATAAAGATGCTTTTGTTTTTACCAACCCTGATTTTCCTAAAGAAGGTGGTGCGATTGCGGTAATAAAAGGCACATCAAAGGCAAAAAAAGGCATTCTTCTTATGGCCCACCTTGATGTGGTTGAGGCCAAACGTGAAGATTGGACGCGTGACCCATTTACCTTGTATGAGGAAGATGGCTTCTTTTACGGGCGCGGGGTTTCAGACATGAAAAACATCGCCGCATATTGGGTTGACAATATGATGCGCTATAAAGAAGAAGGCTTCAAACCAAAATATGATATTAAGCTTGCCTTGACTTGCGGCGAAGAAACCACCGGCGCATTTAATGGCGCACAATGGTTATCCAAAAATCACAAGGATTGGATTGATGCTGATTTCGCCCTTAATGAAGGTGCGGGCGGTTCATTAGATGAAAATGGCAATCGCATTTCCTTAAGTGTACAGGGTGCGCAAAAAGTCTATCAAGACTTTACAATCACCACCACAAACCCGGGTGGTCACTCTTCTGTGCCAAAACCTGAAAATGCGATTTATGATATGGCTGACGCAATGAAGGCCGTGCAAAAACTTGAATTCCCTGTGATGTTCAATGATGCCAACCGCGAATATTTCACCCGCATGGCAAAGATTAAAGGCGGCGAAGTGGGCGCGGCAATGGAAGCAATCGTCAAAAACCCAAATGATAAAGCCGCCGATGCAATTATTTCCAAAGACAACGCATGGCATTCAATGTTGCGCACCACATGCGTAGCAACCATGATTAATGGTGGACACGCGCTTAATGCCTTACCGCAAAGCGTGCATACCAATGTTAATTGCCGTATTTTCCCAGGTGTTTCGGTTGATAGCGTGCAGGCCGATTTGGAAAAAGCCATCAATAATCCCAATGTCAAAGTTGCAATTGTTGAACCACGTTCAATCGCCACCCCAACCCCAAAAATGGGCAAGGAATTTCTTGAACCGATTGAAAAATTGGCGGATAAATATTGGAAAGGTGTTCCGGTTATTCCTGTGCTTTCAACCGGTGCAACAGATGGTATTTATACTTCGGCAGCAGGCATTCCAACTTACGGCTTCTCTGCAACTTTCTCTGAGGCAAGTGGTAATTATGCACACGGCCTTAATGAGCGAATGAGAGTTCGTTCATTAATGGAAGCACGCCAATTCCAATATGAATTGGTGAAATATTACGCAACGCATTAAATTTATACCTCACGGCTAATTCGTGGCACTCGCTAAACGCTCGTGCTATTCACTAATGCCTCCGGTGGGCCGGCGGACTCCCGCTGGCGCTCAGCCGAACTTGCGCTACGCTTAATAACGCGGTTTTCAAATATTTCTTGCATATTTTTAAGAAGGCTTGGGTTTCCCAAGCCTTTATTTGTTTAGCCAGTTTTCAAGCCGGTTTAGCCCTTCTTCAAGCTCTTCCATTGAGGAGGCATAAGAGAGGCGGACATATTTTTTGGTATCAGAAACCCCGAAATCATCACCTGGAGTAAGTGATACATGCGCCTTAACAAGGGCGGCTTCGCAAAATTCCATGCCATTCATTCCAGTTGATGAAACATCAATATAAACATAAAAGGCGCCATTGGGTTTTACCGGAACCGCAAGCCCGATTTCTTCAAGGCGTTTTAAAACAAATTCACGGCGTTTTAATAATATTTCCCTGCGCCCCTCACATTCTTTTATTGCGGCATCAGAAAAACATTCAAGGGCGGCAATCTGCACCGGCGTTGAAGCGCAAATATAATAATTTTGCGATAGTTTTTCGATATAGGGAACTAATTCCAAGGGGGCAATGCACCAACCCAAGCGATAGCCCGTCATCCCAAAAAATTTCGAAAAGCTATTGATAACAATCGCACCATCATCATGTTCAAGAATGCTTTTTGCAGGGTGACCATTTTCATCATAATCGGCAAGGTTAAGGTAGATTTCGTCAATAATTCTAAAACCACCTTTGGATTTTGCAAAATCGCAAATCGCTTTTAATTCCGCAAACTCAATTGACGTTCCTGTTGGGTTTGATGGGGTGGCAATTAAAATACCTTTGGTGTTTTCGCCCCAATTTTTTTCAACCATTTCAAGACTAAGTTGATAATTGCTTGCAGGATTTGTCGGGATTAATTTTACATTTGCCCCCATGCTTTGCATAAATTCACGATTGCAAGGATATGATGGATCGCCAATTAAAACCTCATCCCCCTCGTCTACTAATGCCGCACACGCCAACAACAATGCCGCAGATGCACCCGATGTCACCGCAATTTGGCTTGCAAGAACATCAAGATCATGCATTCTCTTATAGAAGCCAGCAATCTTTTCACGCAATGCTTCAAGCCCCAAGGCATTAGTATATGCCTTGGCTGGGCTGTCCAAAGTTGCCTTTAATGCATCAACAAACGCTTGCGGCGGGCCAAAATCAGGTTCACCAACACCAAGGCGGATTATATGATGCCCCTGTGCCTCAAGCACGGTTGCTTTGCGGGAAAATTCCATCACTATGAATGGGCTTATATTTTGTGCGCGTTTCGAGATTTTCAACTTTTCACCTTTGTTTTGCTATAAACTTGCACGTAAAATCTTCCAAGTGCTTTAATCAAAATATTATGACATGCTTACACAAAAACCCCACATAAACATCATGCGATTGTTATAACACCCAATTATCAGGGCGCTAGGAAATCACCTGTTTTCATTGTGAGAATTTGGTGATGTCCGATTTATCGGGGAAATCTTATGAAAAAATCTCTAAGTTTTAAAAAGGCGCTTTTGGGAGGGTCATTGCTGGCAATTTTTGCACTTGGCACAACCCAATCCGCATTAGCACAAGAAAATAATACAAAGCCAACCACTGAAAATACTGATGAAAATGTTGTAATCGTTACCGGTCAAACCTATTCCAAAAGCCGCGTTTCACCCGTTATGATTAAACGCACGCCAGTTGTTGCCAGCGTGAACGATGTTGTAAACGAACTTCCAGGTATTATTGTTACCGAGGCTGATGCTTTTGGTTCTGCTGATTGGGCAACTTCTATCACAATGCGTGGTTTCAACTCTGGCCCTGGCGGTCAACAAATTGGGACAACAATTGACGGCATTCCAAATGGTGGCTCAACATATGGCGGTGGTTCAAAGGCCAATCGTTATATCGATATCCTTGACCTTAAAACTGTTGAAGTATCACAAGGTACCGCTGACCTTAGCTCGGCATCAAATGAAGCCTTGGGTGGAACTTTAAAATTCATCGTTTCAGACCCAAAAACCGAACAAGCTCTTAAAATGCTATATGCATCAGGTGACCAAAGCGCACAAAAATATTATGCCCGCTTCGATAGTGGTGAAATCGCGCCAAATACATATGCTTTCTTGTCGCTTTCTTCGGCACGCAACAAAGATTATGTTGATAATTTCGCACAAATCACCCGTGACCACCTAAGTGGTAAAGTTATTTCAGAAATTGCCGGTTATAAACTTACTGGCTTCCTTTCATATGATGATGCCAATGAAGCCGAAACCGACCCATCATCGCTTGATTATTGGAAACAAAACCCAACACGCGATTATTTGACATCAATCTGGACTGGCATTCCAATGATTGACCAAAACTATCGTGATGGTTGGCGCGCGCACCGCAAAAACTTCTTGAACTATTACCGTGCAGAAAAACAATTTGGTGAAATCAAGGTCAAAGCAACCGGATATTATCACCAAATGACTGGTCAAGGGGATTGGATTCCACCTTATATCGTTGACGTAACCAATAATGCAGGTGGCCCTGAAACCGAGCTTACCAACACAACAGTATATGGTGGCTCTGCTTTGGGTAAAATTTATTTCGTATTGCCAAATGGTGTAAAAGCTACGGGTGATACAAGCTGCATTTCTGCTTCATCACTTGGCGAAGGTGACCCAGCTTGTTATGCATCAAACGCAATTGCGGTTATGTCTTACCGTCATACACATTATAAAAACTTCCGCAAAGGCGCATTGGTTGACCTTGCATGGGATCATGATTTTGGCGCATTCAAAAATAGCCTAACCGGTGGTTTATGGTATGAAAACGGCAAGTCAAACGTAACCCGTGATTGGCACAAGGTTTTAAATGCCGCAATTGGCCCTGCATATAATAACAACCCATATTATGTACAATATCGTGATAATTATACGGTTGAAGAAACCAATTATTATATTGAAGATATTTTGGAATATGGCCCGTTAACCGCACGCTTTGGTTTGAAACAATATTTTGTTGACCGCACCCGTGAGCGCGTTGTCGGCACATACTCAAAATCCAGCCTAAGCTCTAACTCGGATCCATTGTTTGCATTTGGTTTAAACTATATTACGCCAATCGCAGGGCTTGAAGCATTTGCTGGCTTTTCACAGAACTTTAATGCCATCAGTCAAGACCGCATGAGCGAAAGCAGTGCAGTACTTAAATCGCTTGAGCCAGAAACCGCAGATAATATTGAATTTGGTTTGCGCTATAAAAATAGCAAGCTTAATTTAACTGCGACCTTGTTTGATATCAAATTTGACAACCGCATCACTTATATCGCCGATGGAACTGTTTCAGGTATTGATTACCTAAATGAAGTTGATGGAACTTATATCAATTTGGGTGGTGTAACATCAAAAGGTCTTGAGCTTTTGGCATCATATCGCGCAACCGATAAATTACGCCTTTCTGGTTCTTACACTTATAACGAAGCAACCTATGATTCAGGTGGCAATAAAGAAACCGTTGATGGAACACAGGTTTTCGGAACCCCTAAATCCATGGCCGTTCTAAGCGCCGATTATACAAGTGGCGCATATTCGGTTGGTATTTCATCAAAATATATCGGTAAACGTTTCATCGATATGGCAAACACGCAAACTGCCGATGCTTATGTCATGACCAACGCATATATCGGCGTAAATGTTGAAAACCTGTCTGACAAATTAAAAGGTGTTGAAGCCCGCCTTACCATCAGCAACCTAACCAATGAAAAATACATAAACGGTATTTCGAATGGTGCGGTTTATCCTGGTGCACCGAGAACTTTGTTATTCTCTGTATCTGCGGAATTCTAAATATTTCTCCCCTCCAAACAAAAAGCCAGCCCTTTATACAAGGGCTGGCTTTTTAATTTATATTGTATTTTATCTAGCTTGAAATGCGTATTTCACCATGTGCAGATGGATCAGACATTGACGGCATGCCATTTTCAATATGCCCCGCATAGTGATAGCTAAAACCTTCGCCTTCGATTATAAAGTCATACCAATTGTGGCTATTGCCAAAATTAAGCTGAATTTCTTGGGTTTCACCCTCTAAAATGTGGATATTTTTAGGATGAGCGCCATAAGAAACATCTTTCCAGATGATTTCAGTATCACCATTTTTATTCTCTATTTTCAAACGGCCACCACTGAAACTAATTCGTAGATTTTTGGCAATACCATTAAATTGGCGATGAAATCCGTTTGAGCTTTTTATTTGGATATTTGGCCTTCCCGCTAAAGATGCCGATAATGAGCCACCAGATTTTACCGTGAACCGCGCCGGTACTTTTTGCAAATCACCATGATCATAAACATGGAAAACCGCCGCATTTGCACCTTGGTTTACGAAATTAATTTGGGCGTTATCGCCAATTCTTTCAATTCCACAATCCATATTATAAGCAATTGCACGGCGCGGCCTTAGACCCTTTTCCTGTTTTGGTTTGGTCTGCATTTGCGGAACTTTTGGCATTGAATGCCCTTTGCCCAAGGCGCGGGTTTTATCGGCAAGCTCACGGGTTTCGGGCAAATTTTTAAAAAACTCATGATTATTTGGGTTTTTAAAGTCAAAGCACGTGGTTAAATCACCACAAACCGCGCGACGCCAAGGCGAAATATTTGGTTCATTAACGCCAAAACGCTTTTCAATAAAACGTATCACTGAGGTATGGTCAAATACTTCGGAATTGACAAAGCCACCGCGCGACCACGGCGAAATAACATAACATGGAACACGTGGGCCAAGACCATAAGGGCGGTTTTTATATTTGCCATCTACAAGGTGATATTCATCCAAAGTGTCAATTTGTGACGCACCAATCAAATTGCCATTTTCATCAATTGCCGGAACAGCAGGTGGCGGAACATGGTCATACAAACCATCATTCTCATCAAAATTAATTATGAAAACCGTCTTTGCCCAAACTTCTGGGTTCGCAGTCAAGGCATCAAGAACATTGGCAATATATTCCGCCCCTTGTGCCGGGCTTGATGGGCCAGGGTGTTCAGAACCTTCGGCAGTGCCAATAATCCATGACACTTGGGGAAGTTTATTGTTAAGTACATCTTCTTTTAGTTTATCAATGTCGCGCGTGCGGATTGAACGCTCTGCAAGGCGGGTTAATGCGCCGTCTTTTGCCTTATTAGCGGCGCGGAAAACCTTAAAACCCGCTAGTGGATTATCGGTAAAATTATCCGCCATATTTTGATAAATTTGCCAATCAATACCGGCGGTTTCTAGGCGTTCGGGATAAGTTGTCCAATCATAGCCACCATGATGCGCAGGATCAGCAGAAAATTCATCATAAGTATTATCAATCACTGGGCCATTTTTTGTGCCATCAGGATTAATGCTTCCGGTCCAGTGCATAACACGATTAGGGTTGGTGCCGGCATGCATTGCGCAATGATAAGCATCACAAAGCGTAAAGCCTTCTGCAAGGGCAAATTGGAATGGAATATCTTCACGATTAAAATATCCCATTGCATGATTGTGCTTATATTTTGTCCAATCATCAAGACGACCATTATTCCATGCCCCTTGGGCATCATTAAAATGATGCGGTGTGCCTTCATGGCGCATATGGGAAAAATTTTGCTTTGTATTTAAATGGAATGGATAAATTAAAAGTGGTTCTTTGTTTTCCTCATTAAACTGCACCCAAACCGTATTTTTAAGGCGGGTTTTCGTGTTGGCAACAGGTATCGGATATTTATCGCCAAAGCCGCATACCCCATTTAATGTTCCAAAATAGTGGTCAAAAGCGCGGTTTTCCTGCATCAAAACCACAATATGCTTTACGTCTTGCAAAGTGCCAGTTTTAACATCGGCAGGAATATCAAGCGCACGTGAAATTGCGGGGTGTAAATTCATCCCCAGACCAGCGGCAAGAGTAACTGACAAGGATTGAAGTATTTGGCGACGGGTAGTTTCAGTCATAAAGTTGTTTCCACAAAATTGATTATTTCTTTTGCTTTAGAATTTTGCTGTTACAACTATATGACCATAGATTATTTTATAAAGCCATTGCTTTAAATGTCGCTATGGCTTTGAAATCAGTATTTTTAAAATTTCGCCCAAATTATTTGCTTTTGAACAGTCTTTTATTATCAACCAATATTCACGTAGTGCAATCACAAAAGGATTGTAAGAAATTATTGGTTGGGTTAGGCCAAATTTCACCACCTCATTACCATTATCTTTGGCAAATGTTCCAAAAATATAATCATAAATTATAAGCGTTCCACCATAGTTTTTATCAAGATATTGTGGATTGCTGGCATGGTGAATGCGGTGGTGATTTGGGGTGTTTAGAAAATATTCAAATACGCCCCATTTTGGTGATATTTCAGTATGCAATATGAATTGATAAGCAAGGTTAAAGGTCAATAAAGCACCAATCATAACAGATGGAAAGCCAATTAATACAAGCGGCAAATAAAATGCCCAACCTAATGAAACAATGCTTAACCAACCCAATCTTATTGCCGCAGGAAAGCTATAAACATTTGCTGAATGGTGAACCGCATGCGATGCCCACATAAAACGTATTGTGTGGTGCAGGCGGTGCATCCAATAATAACAAAGTTCAAATGCAAAAAATCCTGCTATCCACACAAAAATATTGTCGATTTTAAAATGAAATAGCGCAAAACGTTCAAAAAACGTAAAAATAAAGGTTGTGAAACCAACGCTTATGGGTCGCAAAAGTATATTGCCAATGGCAACACCAAATGAACCTATGGTCGAGCCAAAATCATATTTCTGTTTTTTGACAAATTTTATATATAGAATTTCAATCACCACCAAAGCAATAACAATGATTATGAAATCACCATATAAAAAGCCACTATTATGATTTATTTGATTTAGCTTTTCCATTTTCTTGCGCCTTAAATAATTGATTAAAACTATTTGACCTGTGGCATTTCCTGCGCGCGTTTTAATTCTGCTTGATCCAAAACTTTGTCTTTATTGGCATCAAAAAGGTCAAAAACGACCAAGCGGCCTTTTGTGTATTCATCACGGCTTAGTTTGCCATCATGATTTATATCATTTGCGGTAATCATTTGATTTAGTGCCGGCAGATTGCGGGCTGCTGCAAATTGTGGGACATCATTGCTATCAATAAAACCATCATTATTGCGATCAAGTTGTTTGAAATTTGCATTACGATAAGTGCGCATCTCTTGCTCAGTTATCTTACCATCGTGATTGGTATCTGCCTTTTTAATACGATTAATATCAATTTTTGGGCCATTTTGCGCAAACGCAATCGTGGGCGCAACAAGCAAAATAATTGCGAATATTGGTTTTATAATTTTCATCTTTAACTCTTTAAAAAAAATGGGGACGAGCCTTATCGGGGGTTTCATAATAATCTCGTCCCCATGACGCCTTTAATATTAAAGGCTTCATCAGTTACGAGGTATTATCTAGTTGGGCAGGTGATTACATTACCATTTACATCCATACAGGTAGCAGTATGGGTAACGCCATCATTGCTGTTATAGGTGGTAGAGCCATTATATGAATTTCCGGTTACGTTGCTTGTCGCATTTGTATTGCGTGAACCAGAAACATATCCGCTTGCATCTTTTGTTGCCGAACCGCTGCTATTAACTGAACCATTGGCATTTGAACCATTTAGGCCGCCTTTGTGATACACACTGCCATCAGGGTTATAAGTAGTTGCCGAACCACGTTTTAATTGACCGCCATTCATGGTTTTAACCGCCTGACCATTTCCAGCAGTATAAGAACCGTCGCCGTTTGCTTTTACGCCATGACCGCGCGCCCATGCATTACCATTATATGCACCTGCGGCAACTGCACCATTTTGACCACGCGCCTTGATGCGACCTTGTTCTGCCGACGCAGTTTCTGCAACGAAGCTAAGCGCGATAATTGAAGCGATAGTAATTCTTGTAAATTTAGAAACGTTCATTTTCATCTCCTATTGGGTTGATGAAAACAATTTATCGGGCAAATGTTTCGTAAAAATGCCAAAAAAACGCGGATATTTTGCAAATTGTTACAAAATCGGCGGCGTGAAACAATTTGTAACAATTACACAAGTTACAAACGGAATAATAACCATTAACCCGTTAGTATTATTGGTAAAATTCAAACCATATGTGGGGCGCAATGGAACAAAGCAAAGGAAAAATAATCATTCTTGATGACGATGCAGAGATGCGCAATCTTCTAACCCGTTATTTATCCGAGAATAATTATTATGCACGTGCGGTGAATGATGCACAAAATCTTTACCGCCTTTTATCGCGTGAAAATTTTGACCTTTTAATCCTTGATCTAATGATGCCTGCCGAAGATGGCCTAAGCGTTTGTAGAAAACTTCGTTCCGATAATAATAATATTCCGATAATAATGGCAACGGCAAAGGGTGACCCCATTGATAAAATCTTGGGGCTTGAGATGGGCGCAGATGATTATATTGCCAAACCATTCTTACCCCGCGAATTATTAGCACGTATCGAAGCCATAAGACGCAGAAGCAATAATGCCGCCCCCCTTAGTGGTAAAGTTAGTTTTGGAAACTTTATTCTTGATTTAGGTTTAATGACACTAAAAAAAGATGGCAAACCAATTGAGCTCTCAACCCGTGAGTTTAACCTTTTAAAGGCATTTGTTTGCAATGCCGGGCGCCCATTATCACGCACCCAAATTATTGACCTTGCCTTTGGACGCGATGCCGAAGTTACCGACCGTGCGGTTGATGTTCAGATTTTGCGCTTGCGCAAACTAATTGAAACCGACCCATCCGAACCATATTGGCTAAAGACCATGTGGGGACATGGTTATATTTTCACGAAGGAGGGGGAATAATGCAAGCCAAACGCCCCATAAGCCTTTCACGGCGCGCGATTACAATGACCATTGCACTTGTCATTGTCACCCAATTCATAACCTTATTATTATTTACAACCATGATATTGCGCCCACAAATTCAACGTCTGGCGAATGTTATTGCATCTAATATTGTAGTGTTTTCCGAAACAATAAAACAAACTCCACAGGATAAAAGGCCAATATTAATCAGCAAGTTACAAAGCTCAAAATATCTTACAATCTGGACTGGTAAAGAACCGCCCGATAGCAGTGGCCCACCACCGCGTTTTATTGAACGTATCTTCATGACCCAGCTTGCAAATGCAATTTCCGAAAACCAATCTGAAATAAATTGGCGCACCGATAAAAAAAGGCGGCTTTGGATTGAGATAAATTTTGGTGACACACCATATTGGGTTAGTTTTAAAAACGTTATAATTGGCCCATCGGGTTTGGCATTAACATTATTAGCAATTAGTGGGATATTGGCAATTGGGGTTGGTTATACAATCAATCTTATACTTCTAAAGCCGATTAATGAGCTTAGGCATGCCACTGATAATTTTGCCCTTGATGCCAATATAGACCCGCTTGAATTAAAGGGGCCAAGTGAAATCTATTCGTTGCGGCAAAGCTTCAATAACATGATTGAAAGAATAAGTAGTGCTGAACGGGAAAGAAGCATTGTCCTTGCCGGCATTTCCCATGATTTAAGAACCCCACTTGCAAAATTACGTCTTGCCATTGAAATGATGGGGGCAAAAGATGATGATCTACTTGCAACCGCACAAAGACAAATCACCAATATTGAAACCACTTTATCGCATTTCATTACTTTTGCGCGAGGCTTTGAAGGCGAAGCAATAAGTAAATTCAATATCAAAGCAATTTTCGAAGAAATAAAAAACGAATACCCAGAAAAAGGTATAAATATCCCATCAACTATGGGTGATATATTTATCGAAGGGCGGCAATCGGCAATCACCCGCGCAATTACAAATTTGGTTGAAAATGCAATCAAATATGGCAAGCCACCAATCATGCTAAAGGCATATAAGTTTGGTGGTAAAACCTATTTAGAAGTGATGGACAGCGGAAAAGGCATTGATGAAAGCAAATTAGAAATCATCACCCTTCCCTTTGTACGCGGTGACAATGCCCGAAATAATGATAATCAAAATTACACATCAACGGGATTGGGCCTTGCGATTGTTAAGAAAATTGTGGCAACACATAATGGTGAATTAAGGTTTGAAAATCACCAAGATGGCTTTAAGACAGTCATAATATTGCCGTAAATTAAAAATATCCGTTACCTATGCGAAATATAAAAATATTGTCTCTTTTTATTTTTTGTCTGGTTACGGCATGTAACAGTAATGCCAAAGAGATTGATAAGGCTAAAAATTGCAATTCAATTGACTACCAAAGCAATGATTATTTTGTCTGCAAATTTGCCAACCCAAATCCAAATTTACGCCTATATTTACGTGATGATGACGGCGACAATATTGGTAATTTCAATAATCTAAGTGATTATTTAAAAACCCAAAATCATAAATTGGTTTTTGCCATGAATGGCGGCATGTATAATGATGACCGTGCGCCAACTGGACTTTATGTTGAAAATGGCAAACAAATCACGCCAATTCAAACCAAAAAATCATATGGCAATTTTGGGCTTTTGCCTAATGGCGTTTTTTATATTGATAAGGGGCAAGCCGGTGTGCTTGAAAGTTTTGCCTATCTTGAAAAATTTAAAAATGCCCCACCGCAATTTGCAACGCAATCTGGGCCGATGTTGGTTATTAACGGCAATCTGCACCCCATATTCAAGGCAGATAGCACAAGCGTAAATATACGAAATGGCGTTGGAATTTCCGAAGATGGCAAAGAAGTTTATTTTGTTATCAGCCAGTCTGGCGTTAATTTTTATGACTTTGCAACCCTTTTCAAAGATTATTTAAAAACCCCCAATGCGCTATTTTTGGATGGCTCTATTTCCAAGGTCTATGACGAACAATCAGGACGCAATGATAAGGGTGATGAAATGGGGGTTATGGTCGGGGTTTATAAATAATCACATTACCTTATTAATCGTATCAGGCCATTTAACATTGGCTTGCGATAAATATGGTTGCGCGCCCTGCCCTTCTTCGCAAAGCTTACGTGATCCTTCATTCAAAGCATTTTCTAGGCGTGCCATAAATTCTTCTTTTGAAAGCCCTGCGGGGATTGGCTCAAGAACTTCGTTTATCGCCACACCTTTTTCTTTTTTAAATTCTTCACAAGACCAGAAAAGCCCAAGATTGGTTGCCATTGGCACAACATCCCAACCACTTGCCTCTTGGAGGTGGAAAACCCCGCTGCGGTATCTAATCCTGTCGCCAATTTTTACCAAATGCCCTTCTGGGTAAATCAAAACGTTACGCCCATCTTCGGCAACATTGGCAAAAGAATCGTTCAAGCTTTTGCGTGCTTTATGACCACCGCAATTATCAACCACAATCGCGCCAATTTTACGCAAAATACGCCCCAAGAATGGAAAGTTTTCAAGGTGGCTACCGGTAACGAACGCAATATCGCCAAATTCGGAAACTGCACCAAAGCCATCGCCCCATGATTGGTGCTTTGCCGCAATGATGAATGGCCCTTTTGGCAATTTATCAAGCCCACGATATTCAAATCTTATCCCTGCTATGACACGCATTCCAAAGCGCATGGCACGCGAATAAAATACAATCGCATTGCGTAAAATTTTATCCCCTGGAAGCCAACTCATGGGTGCAAGTGATAAAACAAACAAAATTGAAATCACCCAATAATAGGCATTAAACAATAGGGATCTGATAAAAGTCATTCTATTTTACAAACTCTAAAACGGCATTTTTAAATTGTTCTGGCTGGTCATACATTATAAAATGTAGTGAGTTGTCAATGCGTTGTTTTTGCACATTGGGGATGTCTGAATATGCGGTTTCATACAATTTATCAACAAAATCTTGGCTCAAACCCATTGCCTTGTCATAGCCATAAATCAATTTGATTTGTACCTGATTGTTTTTTAATTCTGGTCGTAAATCAATGGTCATCAAATCCGCAACGCCTTGGGCGATTGCATGGCGATTGGATTTAAGCGACCATCCCAGCACCATTTCACGTTTTTCATCAGATTTAACAAGCCGCGCAATGGCAATTTTTTGGGCGGCGGTGAATTGATCAATATTTTGCGCTTCTATCATTGCAGCAAATGCCTTTGCACGGGGTGCCATACCTTCGGAAGTCGCATTTTTATCGATATAAAGCGAATAATATGGCAGCGCGTCAATAACCATAACCTTGTTTACCAATGTTGGGTTACGCGCCGCAAGCGCCATCGCCAATTCACCACCCATCGAATGCCCAATAATAGTTACATTCTTTAGATTATTTTGTTTGATATATTTAGTAACTTCATCGGCAACAGGTTTAAAAATCGGCCCTTCATTCGTATCAAGCGGTAAGCCAGCATAACCCGCGACATGAATAATATGAACTTTGTGATTTTTTGCAATTTCATCTTTTACATTATCAAAAACTGCGGGTGGACTGCCAAGACCGGGGATTAATATTACATCTTGCCCTTTGCCAATTACCGTAATTTCTACACGTTTTATTTCTTGCGCATTGGCGGCGACCGGGGCGGCAAATAATCCCAAAATCGCATAAAGCATTATAAAAAGTTTTTTCATTATTCTCCCCTGATGGTTTTATATCTATATTTGTATCTGATTTATAAAACCCTCATTCCGTGCCGCCTGCAAGAATTTTTCGTCATTTCCGCCAGTTGAATATGCGGTTTTTAGCAGTACAGAACCCATATTATCAATCGCCAATATTTCTTTTAGTCTTCTGGCAATGGCTTCACCGGAATCAATGAATTTTACATCCTCCGGCACATATTTCGCCAACTCATCCTTGATAAGTGGGTAATGGGTGCAAGCAAGTATGATAATATCAATATCTTTGGCCTTGGGGTTTTTATAAAGCCCGTTAATGGCATCTTTTATATGGTTTTCGTCAAAATCTTCGCCCCGTAAAACCTGCTCGGCAGCGAGCGCGAGATTGGGCGGGCCATAGCGGATAACATTACAATCACCTGCAAATTGTTCAATTAAATCATCAACATATGCCGAGCCAATGGTACGCGGCGTTGCCAAAAGCCCGATTGTTTTGGTTTTTGTCATGCTTGCGGCGGGCTTGATGGCGGGTACAACCCCAATCACGGGGATATTCACCACCTCACGGATGCGCCAAAGTGCAATTGTGCTTGCGGTATTGCAGGCAATGATAATTGCATCTGCACCAGTCTTTGTAACACCATTAGCCACCACTTTTGGGATGCGGTCAAGCAATTCCAAATCATTCTTATTTCCGTATGGAAAAAATGAAGTATCAGCAAGGTAAGATATTTCAATATTTAGATTTTGGGCAATTAATTCCCGAACAATTGAAAAACCACCAACCCCTGAATCAAAAACCAAAACTTTTTTCATTATGACCGAATACAACTTTTGTTATGATTATAAAAGTTGTTATATTCGCATAAAAGCCACCCGTGAATGAAAACATTCAAAATATTAAACGCATATGGGGCTTTTATTTTATGGCATTATATAATAAAGGCATCCCACATTAAATCAGAGGGTTTTGGTTCAAAATGGAATATATCTCAACACGCGGTAATTCACCCGAGGTCGGCTTTAATCAAGCAATTATCGAAGGTCTTGCGCCTGATGGCGGGTTATATGTGCCAAAAATTTGGCCCAAGCTTGAAAAAAGCGTTTTGGAAAACGCAAAAACCGCCCCTTATTATGAAACTGCGGCGCATGTTTTACATGCTTTTGCGGGCAATGATATTAATTTTGAAACCGCACTTACCCTTTGCCAAAAAGCATATGGCGAGCAATGGCACGATAAAGATGTTGTTCCATTAAAACAAATCGCACCAAACTTGCATTTGCTTGAATTATTCCACGGCCCGTCATTGGCATTTAAAGATGTGGCAATGCAAATGATTGGCGCATTATTTGAATATATACTTGCGAAAAACAATGCCACTTTAAGCGTAGTTTGCGCAACTTCTGGCGATACTGGTGGCGCTGCTGTTGAGGCATTTAAAAACAAAAAGGGCATTGAAACCTTTATCCTTATGCCAGATGGTCGTGTTTCAGAAGTGCAAAAACGCTTTATGACAGCTTCTGGTGCCGATAATATCCATGCACTTATTCTTGACGGTGACTTTGACCGTGCGCAGGCAATTTTAAAAGGCTTTTTCGGCGATAAGAAATTTGTTCAAGAAGTAAAACTTGCCCCTGTCAATAGCGTGAATTTTGCGCGCATCATTGCGCAATCGGTTTATTTTGTAATTGCGGCTTCAAAAGCAGGAATTGATAAGCCCGCTGACTTTATTGTGCCAACCGGCAATTTTGGCGATGCTTTTTCTGGCTTTGCCGCAAAAATGCTGGGTGCGAATATTGGTAATATCGTGGTTGCCAATAATGCCAATAACGCCCTTGCCGCCTCACTTGAAAGCGGCGTTTTTGCAGTTACCGGTGAATCCAAGGCCACGATTTCACCGGCAATGGATATTCAAGTTCCGAGCAATTTTGAACGCATTTTGTTTGAATTAGGTGGCCATGATGCAAAAGAAATTGTGGGCTATTATAATTCGTTAAAAGCTGATAAAACCTTTGTTATAAAGCCTGAAACTTTGAAAAATATTCGCGAAATCTTTGTCCCAAGCACAATTGATGACAATGAAACCCGCCAATCAATCAAAGCATGCTTTGAAGAAACCAAAGAAGTAATTTGCCCGCATACCGCAGTTGGCTATGCGAGCCGTGTTAAATCGCCGATAAACGGCGCGCAAAAAATCATCCTTGCGACCGCCCATCCGGCAAAATTCCCTGAAACCATTGTTGAAGTGTTGGGAATTAACCCCGCTCTTCCACCACACGCCAAAGATTTATTTGAGCGTAAAGAAAAGTTTGAAAAATTAAAATCTGATGAGCTTGAAATTAAAAACTACATCAAAAACAATTATTAACGATAGCGGCTTTGCCCGCCTTAAACGCCTTGAAAATGGTGCAACCGTAATTATCGACAAGGTTGCGGGGCTTAAAAGTGCCTGTATCGGGGTTTGGGTTGGCATTGGAACGCGCAACGAAGACGAAACCAATAATGGCATTGCCCACTTTCTTGAACATTTGGTGTTTAAGGGTGCGGGCGACCGCAACGCAACGCAAATCGCCGAAGATGCCGAAGCGCATGGCATTTATCTTAACGCTGCCACCTCTTATGAGCGGACGGGGTTTTATGCCCGCTGTTTAGGTGATGAAATTGAGCAGGCATTCGCACTTTGCGCCGATTTGGTTTTGCGCCCGCATTTTGACCCCAAAGAAGCCGAACTTGAAAAAAATGTCGTTCTGCACGAATTAAATGAGGCCTATGACGATGCCGAAGATCGTTGCAGCGTCCTAAATCAAATGGCGTCATTTGAAAATCAACCTTTGGGTCGCCCAATATTGGGTGATGCCCAAAGCCTTGCTGCGCTAGACATTGACCAAATCCAAAAATTCCACGCCGCATATTTAAACCCCGCCAATATTATTATTGCTTTTGGCGGTGCGGTTGATGAAAATCAAAGCATGGAATTGGCAAACCGCTTTTTTGGGCATTTAAAACCAGCCTCAAGGGTTGAATTTGCGCATGGTATCGCCACCCGCAAAGCCCTATTCGAAGCAAGACGGATGGAACAGTTTCAAGTCGCTATTTCAACCTATGCCCCTGGGGCAGGTTCGGATGAAATGTATGCCTCACAAATTTTTGCGGGCCTTTTGGGTGGTGGAATGGCATCAAGGTTATTCCAAGATTTGCGCGAACGCCTTGGCTTGGTTTATGGTATTGATGCCTATACCGAAAAATATGTTGATATTGGGCGGTTTATTATATCTGCCGGATGTGCACCACAAAATGCCGCCGAAGTGATAAAACGCACAATGGGGCATATTGAAGATTTGGCAATGAATGGCCCTGATGAGCGTGAATTACAAAGGGCCAAGAAAACCTTTGAAACCGCATTTATGATGTCGCTTGAAAATCCATCATCACGCGTTAATGCTGCAATTTCACAGGCCTTTGTTTTGGGTAAAACCCTTGATACCGATGCCATAAGCCGCGCCATTCGCGAGACCACACCAGATGAGATAAAGGCGATTGCCACCAAATCATTGAACCCCACATATCATTCAGCGGCGGCAGTTGGCAAAAAATCAGGCGAAAAAGCAATTAAAGCATTCATAAATTAGTAATTCATATCACATTCAGGCTTTCTATCTATAATGAAATCGTGATAGTGAGTATTGTTACTATTCAGGAGCTTGAAATGCGGAATGCAAAAACAATTGGGAAAAAATTAATATTACCCGTGATTGTGCTTGGTGGTCTTGGTGCCGCTGCCTGCACACCAACCGTAAAAGTTGAAGTGCCGGACAAGCCGATTGAGATTAACCTCAATATCAATATGAAGATTGAACAAAACGTTCGGGTACGCATGGAAAATGAGCTTGAAAAAGCGGCACAGACTAACCCCGGTATATTCTAAGCATATTATATTCTAAGAACGTTTTTTGAGAAAGTTTATGGAGAATAAGATGAAAAACATTTCAAAGGTCTTATTTGGTGGTTTTGCCCTTGCCCTTATTGGTGCGGGTGCGGCGCTTGCGGTTGATAATGGCGGCCCTGTGGATCAGGCATTATCTGCAAAAATCATTGGCGAACAAGCAAATGGTTATCTTGGCTTTGTTAAGTCTGCAACTGCTGACCAAGGTGATTTGCAACGTGCAATCAACGAAATTAACGCACGTCGTCGTGCGGTTTATACCGATGTTGCGAGCAAAACTGGTGGTACAGTTGACCAAGCGGCAACCGTTCAGGCAATGCATCAAATTCAAAAATTGAACAATGGCGAATATCTGAAAGATTTAAGCGGTACTTGGTGCGCAAAATCATCGGCAACCAAAGCATCGCAAGCATCTGATAATTCTATAATTATTTCGTGCAAATAAGATATTTTATATTTATTTTTTACAATAATCACGAAGGGGCGTATAATGCGCCCCTTTTTTGCATTCAGTTAACTAAGTTTTACCTTTTTGGGGGCAAATAGGATTTATGAGTATTGATGTTTCCCAACTTATCGCCCTTGTCTCTTCACGTGTATGTCATGACCTTGCGTCACCTATACAGGCATTAACGACGGCACTAGATGTCCTTGAAAGTGATAATTCACCAGAAATGCGCGAAAGTGCAATCGGTCTTATTCGCAATTCGACCAATCAAGCGGGTGCAAAAGTTGACTTTATGCGCGCAATCTTTGGCTCGGTTACTGCTGGCAATGGAACTTCAAGCCTTGCGGATTTGAAAAACATTGCCGCAAAATTCATTGCCACCCAAAAGCCGGAATTTAAGTGGGAAATTACCGAAAATGAATTTCCAAAACCATTAGCGCGGGTTTTGATGAACCTTATTATGATTGCCATAGATAGCCTGCCAAGAGGTGGTGAAATCGAAGTCGTGACCACCAAAAACGGAAATAATTACGAGGTAATGGTAAAAGCAACTGGTTACAGGGTTAACCTTAAGCCAGCCATGCGGGCGTCATTACAAGGTCGCGCACCAGAAGATGGTTTTGACGGTCGCTCAATTCAGCCCTTCATTGCATTTTTAACGGCAAAACAAAATAAAATTGAACTTGCAGCCCGCGAAGACGAACAAAGCGTAACCCTTATCGCACGCATGCAAAGTGAAGTTTCGGGAATGATAGGATAAAAGCTATTTTTTTGCGATTTTGTCTAATTGCTCTTGCATTGCTTTTAATTGATCCTGCATTGCTTTTAGCTGACTATCAGGTTGCGGCTCTTCTTTTGGCGTAGGGTAGAATGGGTTTCCCGTCATTGCCTGTGCAGCTTTGGTAAACATTTCCATATTTGCCTTCATGGCATTTGAGAACATGTCAAAACCAGGGTTCTCACCACCAACCGATAGCGCCTTGCGCCATTGATCTTGATATTGTGCAAAGTTTTTCATCGACATTTCAAGATATGATGGAAAAAAACTTTGAACGCTTTTGCCATAATAAGAAATTAAATCACGCAAGAAATTCACGCTTAAAAGATTAGAATCACCATTCTCTTCTTCAAAAATAATCTGTGTAAGAACTTGACGGGTAATATCTTCACCGGTTTTTGCATCAAGAACCACAAATTCAACACCATCGCGCACGAGCTGTGATAAAAATTCCAAAGTCACATAGGATGAAGAATCCGTATTATACAGGCGACGATTGGCGTATTTTTTGATAATAACCTTTTCTTTTTTCCCGGACATTTTTTAACCCCAAGTTTTAATTTTGTTCTTGTGCATCGCAGCACTTATACAATAGTATTAATTTATGCAACACCAATACTTTAGTAATTGTCAAGCGACTTTGTAAGATATAAAGGATTTATCACTTTTGCTGCAGAGCAAAAAAAAATAGGGAGTTTTGAGGAGGAATTCATGACAGAGATTGTTATCGCATCATTTGCACGTACGCCGGTTGGCTCATTCTTGGGCGGCCTTTCATCATTAAAAGCACACGACCTTGGTAAAATTGCCATTGCAGAAGCCGTAAAACGTGCTGGCATCAAGCCAAGCGATGTTAATGAAGTTATCCTTGGGCAAATCCTTTCAGCAGGACAAGGGCAAAACCCAGCGCGCCAAGCAAGCCGCAACGCAGGTATTCCAGATGAAGTTCCGGCATGGCAAATTAATCAGCTTTGTGGCTCTGGCCTTCGCGCTGTTGCGTTGGCTGCGGGGCAAATTGCAACGGGTCAAGCCGATGTCGTTATCGCAGGCGGTATGGAATCAATGTCACAGGCAAATCACGCGGCATTCCTTCGTAATGGTCAAAAAATGGGCGGCGTTACCTTTAATGACACCATGCTTACCGATGCTTTGACTGATGCTTTCCATGATTACCACATGGGTATCACGGCCGAAAACGTTGCCGAACAATGGCAAATTTCACGCGCTGAGCAAGATGCGTTTGCGGTTGCTTCCCAAAACAAAGCCGAAGCCGCACAAAAAGCAGGAAAATTCAAAGAAGAAATCATTCCTGTAACCATCAAAACCCGTAAAGGCGATGTTGTGGTTGAGAATGACGAATATATCCGCCACGGTGCAACCCTTGAAGGTATGACCGCCCTTAAGCCTGCTTTCAAAAAAGACGGCACTGTAACTGCGGGCAATGCGTCTGGTATTAATGATGGTGCGGCGGCAATTGTTTTAATGTCAAAAGCCAAAGCTGATGAATTGGGCATTACCCCAATTGCAACTATTAAATCATACGCAACAGTTGGCGTTGACCCTGCAATTATGGGAACCGGCCCAATTCCATCATCTAAAAAAGCACTTGCGATTGCGGGTTGGGACGTAAAAGACCTTGACCTTGTCGAAGCCAATGAAGCTTTTGCCGCACAGGCAATTGCCGTAAACCGCGATATGGGTTGGGATACCGATAAAGTAAACGTAAACGGCGGCGCAATCGCCATTGGTCACCCGGTTGGCGCATCAGGCGCGCGTATCCTTTGCACCCTATTGTCCGAAATGCAAAAACGCGACGCCAAAAAAGGCCTTGCAACATTGTGCATCGGCGGCGGCATGGGCGTGGCACTTTGCGTTGAGCGTGCGTAATTAAGGCGAATTGTCCTCCCCTGTGAAACGGGGGAGGTGCCGCCAAAGGCGGCGGAGGGGGCTTGACGCCATATCAAACTCCAATAATCTATATATTATGCGCAATCCCAAAATTCAAAACTTTGCCAAAGAAAACCGCCAAAAACTTACCAAGGCAGAAACGATAATTTGGAAACATATTAAAGGCGCAAATATTGAAGGCGTGAAGTTTCGCCGCCAACACCCAATCCCGCCATTCATTGTTGATTTTGCCGCAATTGAAATAGGTCTGATAATTGAAATTGATGGCGCAACACACATAAGCGATGAAGAATTGCAAAATGATTTATCACGCGAAAAATATCTTAAAACCAAAGGCTTTGAAATTATAAGAATAAGAAACCTTGATATTTATAATAATCTTGGTGGAATATTGGAATTTCTTGGGAAACTGGTTTGGGAATTAAAGACACTTAAGGGGCTTTGAAATATTTTGCCCCCTCCGTCTTGCTACGCAATCCCCCCCCCCCCCGCTCCCCTTGGTCGCAGGGGAGGATAGATGCAACCTGCACTTTACAGCTTTAATTTCAAAGCCTAATCAAGCCATAAAGGACAGGTGGCTGAGCGGCTGAAAGCACCGCACTCGAAATGCGGCATACTCGCAAGGGTATCGCGGGTTCAAATCCCGCCCTGTCCGCCATTTTATTCACTTTGCCACCCTCGCCTTTCAGGCTCACTTAGCAAAGTGTATTATATAGAGAAAAATTTTTGAAAAGCGCGGTTTCCAAAAATTTTTCACATATATTTTTTGCAAATACTTTAAAACTCTAAAACAGCCCTCGGTGGGGGATTTTTGTTAATTGTGTTCATGGTTGGTGAATGCCCCACACAGGGTTCATAAATTGCGATAAAATAATTTTTAATTATTAATCCCCTACAATTTCCCTGCTTCGCGTTCTTTCACGGCTTTAAAAGCAATCTTGGGAAATTTTTCGGCGACATAGCCAATGTCCCATGCGGATTTGCCGAGATATACCAAATCATCATCAATGTCGCGGGCAATGCCCATTTTGTTGCGATCCATGAAATTGTCCATGTCGGCTTTGCTTTCGGCACTTATCCAACGCACGGCATTATACGGGCAGGCTTCAAATGTTGCCTCAAGGCCATATTCCGCCTTGATGCGTTCTACCAAAACGTCAAACTGCAATGGCCCCACCGCGCCAACAATCATGTCAGAACCAATATCAGGGCTGAAAAGCTGGGTAACACCTTCTTCGGAAAGTGCGCGCAATGCTTTGCCCAAATGCTTGGCTTTAAGTGGGTCTTTAACAAAAACACGGCGCAAAATTTCGGGCGCAAAGTTTGGAATACCCACAAAAGAAATATTGCCAGATACCGACAAACTATCACCAACCCGTAAAACCCCGTGATTGGGAACGCCGATAATATCGCCGGCATAGGCCTCATCGGTTAGTTCACGATCTTGCCCGACAAACATCATGGGGTTATGCACGCCAATTTGTTTACCAGAAAGGGTTTTAAGGCGCATACCGCGCGTAAACTTACCACTTGCCAAACGCACCATTGCCACGCGGTCACGGTGGTTAGGATCCATATTAGCCTGAATTTTAAAGACAAAGCCCGCAACCTCATTATCATCGGCGTGAACCTCTGACTGCACGCCTTTAATGGCGCATTTGGTGTTGTGTGGTGGAGGGGCATAATCAACAAGACCATCAAGCAAATCCACCACACCAAATTGACGAAGTGCCGAGCCAAAAAACACGGGGGTCATATGCCCTTCGCGGAATGATTGCAGGTTAAATTCAGAATAGCCACCTTGCACCAATTCCGCACCCATTTGAATTTCTTCAAGTTCTTCAGGGCTTAGAAGATTGCCGGCTTCATCAAGTGGCATACGTTCATGGGTTATCATGCCCGCCTGCCCTGGTTGTGGGCGTTCAAAGGCGATGAATTTATTATTGCGTAAATCAACCATGCCCTTAAAGCGATTACCCGACCCTTGTGGCCAAAAAATTGGCGCGGGGTCTAGTGCAAGTTTGCTTGCCACCTCATCCAATAATTCCATTGGATCTTGGGCCTCGCGATCCATTTTATTGATAAAGGTAATGATTGGAATATCGCGAAGGCGGCAAACTTCGAATAATTTTAATGTCTGCGGCTCGATACCCTTTGCGGCGTCAAGCACCATAACCGCACTATCGGCGGCGGTAAGTGTACGATAAGTATCTTCGGAGAAATCCTCGTGCCCCGGGGTATCAAGGAGGTTTATGATATTATCACGGTGTTCAAAGGTCATTACCGAGGCCGAAACCGAAATCCCGCGCTCTTTTTCAATATTCATGAAATCCGATGTCGTGCGGCGTTGTTCACCACGCGCACGCACCGCACCCGCCATACGAATTGCCCCACCAGTTAGTAGTAGGTTTTCGGTCAAAGTGGTTTTACCCGCATCGGGGTGGGAAATAATTGCAAAAGTTCTTCTGCGGGCTGATTGCCGTGCTAATTCATTCATTTGGTTTGCCTTTGAGAAATGGGCTTTTATACAAAAATTGCCCAAGGTCAAATGCAGCGCTACAAAAAGGCAAATTTATCGTTCACTTTTACCTTTTTATAATTGGATTATGATATTTAAGTGTTATGCAGATAGCCAATAACAATATTACAAGCCTTTTGAATACGAATTATAAAGATCGTAAACAGGCGGAATCTGCGAAAAAAAACGAACAGGCAAAACAGGCATTAAACACTCTTTTGCACGCCTCTAAAAATTCCACCAAAGAAATAAATGATAATAAAAAAGCCGCTGCCAAGGTACGCCTGCAAGAAGTTGTAAAACGGATTCAGCAATTAAAACTAAACTTTACTGGCGACCCCAAGGTTTTGGCACGTATGCTTGCCGCTTTGGTAAAAGAGCTAAAACAAATTATAAAAGAATATGGTTCGGCACTTGGTAGCGATGGCGCAGGTACAACCAGCTATGCTGATACTTCGGGAGCAAACACGAACCCCCAAGAAACAGTTGATGCAAATGTGACAACAGAAGCAAGCGAACAAAGCGATAATGCATCCGTTGAAGTTGCCACAAATGATGCAACAACCACCACCGAAGCCACAGAAAAAACAAACCAAGGCACGCCAGAAGCCGCCAATTCAAAAACAGAGCCTAGCAATCAAGCAAGCGATAAGACAAATAATAATCCAACAATAAAACCAAAAGAGGAAGATGAGTTTGTCAAAATGGCGCGCAAAGCACTTGAAGATTTAAAAACGCTTTTCAAAATCGCCAAAGCGGCTGTCAAATTCACCTATAATGACAAAGAAGGCGATGAAATAATCAAAGACTTTGAAGACGACTTCAAAGATGCCGAAAAAGAATTTGCCGATATTGAAAGTAAAACCAATATTGCCAATAGCGGCTCTTTGGTTTCTTTGGTTGCCTAATTAATCCTTTAAGAAATAAGTTACCGTTGTTACTACACGCACGGTTTTATCAACCTGTTTATCACCACTTTCATTGGGAATTTCAATTGCGGGATTAACCTCTATCACGCCTTGATTGGCGTTTTGGATTGCACCAACTTTTGCACCCGATTCAGTGGCAAACTTTTGTGCGGCTTCGCGTGCCTTTTTGGTCGCTTCTGATAATAATTCAGGCTTTAGGTCATTTAATTTGGTGAATAGGAATTTGGCGCCCGAATTATATTCATCGCCACTTAAAACAACGCCTTGCGCCAATAGACCCGATAAACCACTTGCGGCCTTGGAAACCTTATCAACCTCATTGGATTTAACCAAAATATCCTCGGTTAAAGAATAGCGCAAACCTTCTTGAATTTGGTTATTGCCGTACGAATTGGCCCATTTATCTTCAACCCGAATATTTTGCACACTTATGGCATTATCGGCAAAACCTTGCGCTTTGAGGTAATTTTTAACCACCGTCTCGCCTTGGGTAAGGGTGTTGCGTGCCTCATCCAATGTTGCACCATTGGCGGTGAAGCGAATTGGCAAAAATCCCAAATCCGCCTTTACCGAACGCTCTGCCAGACCTTTTACGGTCACAGTACGAAACCCAAGGCGGGATTTAACCAATCCATGCCCCGCAAAAAAACCGCCCGTCGCAATACCAATTGCCAAAAAAATCGCCGGAATCATATTCGAATTATTATTTGCCATTCTTCCCTCTCTTTGAAAGAAGGATTAACGATAATTTATGGTAAATTTAGGGCATTTAAAATTTGTGATGCCGTAATTTCATAAATATTATTATTGACCACATAATATGCCTTATCTTTATAAACCTCACCGTATTTCATGGGCATTGTGGCAGCATTCTCATCAAGGACCTGAACCAGTTGTGGCTCTCTACTATTCCTATCAATTATTGTGATACAGGTTTTATAAATTTCATAGTCATTTTCATCAAGTAATTCCGAATTGGGGCTTGTGTAAGTTTCCCCAGTTTTTAAATTTAATGAAGTATATACCCCATCTTCCAAGGTTTGGTATGGATCGCCTTTGCGGTATCCTGTTCCTAATTTTAAATAATATTTATCGGTAATCATAAGGACATTGGGTGAACCTGCGGGACTTTTATCTTCTACAATTGCAAAATTTCTATTTCTAACCTCGACAATTTTATCGCATGTATCTGTAAAAATATAAACAGCACCTTCATCACTTATATTAATATTATATACATCCTGCAATTGCGCATCTTTATTTCCCCAATAATTTGCAATTAATTTGCCATTTTGGTCAAAACAATTAAGACCATTGGTCGAAAGTTGATCATGACCAAATACCCCCTCATCAAAATAGCCAACCCATATATTATAATCTTTATCAACCAATAATTTTTCAACCGCATCGCCAATGCGAAACATGGCTTTAAAAGTACGGTTTTTATCAAAGATAAAGCAATTGGGAACAATGCCGTTATTGCGAATTTCAGCTACTATATAGTCGCCGTTCAATGCACGTTGAACAATTCCAATTTTTATATTTTTACCGTTGCTAATCGGGGGAAATTTAATTTCGTTTAGGTCAATATCAAAAACCTTATTGTCTGCAACGATTAAAACTTCACCTAAAACATTTGGAAAACACTTTATCCAACGCCCTTTAACACCGTTGATTATCGGTTTAATTTTTAGTTGTTTTGTACCATCTGGGAATTCGTATTTAATTTTATCCATTATTATTCAACAGTTTATCAAATGTTTTAATAAAAAAATTTATAATACTGAATAATTATACTCATTTCAAAATAAAACAATTCCTATAAAAGTTGCGAAACGTGGCAAATCAAACACTAATTTATTTTAATTTTTAATACGCGCATTCCTCATAAACCTTGTTGATGTCGCCACCCCATTGGTTTTTGAATTTATCAATCAGGCGCATGGCGGGGGTGATGCCGGTTTCGGCAATGTCTTCAAGCTCGCCTAAGAAGCCAGTTTCATTATCGCCGGCAGGATTTAATGCAGCGCGGGCATTAAGACCTGAGCGGGCAATTTTCAAAGTTTCTTTTGCAATATCCTGTACCCGTACCCCACGAATTTTGGCGTTGAGACCAAGTGCGGGAACGGCACGGCGCAAACCTTCAACATCGTAGGCATCCCAATCTTTTACCAAATCAAGCGCCGCCGAAAGTGCGGTTTCATCATATAAAAGTCCAACAAATAAAGCAGGTAATGCACAAAGGCGTGACCACGGCCCCGCATCCGCACCGCGCATCTCAAGATAGGATTTCATGCGCACTTCTGGGAAAAGGGTGGTAAGGTGATCTTCCCAATCGGATTGGGTTGGTAATTGCCCTTCAAAGCCTTTTAATTTTCCTGCCATAAAATCACGGAATGATAACCCTGAAACATCGTGATAAATACCATCACGCTTTACGAAATACATTGGCACATCAAGTGCATATCCAACATAATCCCCAAAGCTAAAATCTTTGTTGAAAACAAATTTCGGCACACCAGTTCTATCGGGGTCGGTATCAGTCCAAACATGGGCGCGATAGGATTGATAGCCATTAAGGCGACCTTCGGCAAATGGTGAATTGGCAAAAAGCGCGGTTGCAATTGGCTGCAACGCCAGTGATGCCTTGAATTTGCGCGCCATATCGGCCTCGGAAGCAAAATCGAGATTTACCTGAACCGTGCAAGAACGGAACATCATTTGTCGCCCCAAACGCCCAACCTTTTGCATATATTCGCGCATAATGTTGTAGCGGCCTTTTGGCATCATTGGCACGTCTTCAAGGCGGGTTTTGGGTTGGAAGCCAAGACCCAAAAAGCCAATTCCCAAAGCATCGGCAACAGAGCGCACCGCCGTCAAATGGCTTGCAATCTCTACACAAGTTTCATGGATTGAGTTTAATGGCGCACCAGATAATTCAAACTGACCACCGGGTTCAAGAGTTACCGAACCATAACCTTCTTGCAGGCCAATGATATTATCCCCCTCATAAATTCCATCCCAATGTGTATTGGTTTTCAAACCCTCTAAAAGTGCCTTTATACCCCTTTCCCCTTCGTATGGGACAGGGTCATTTGAGCCATGATAGAAACCAAATTTCTCATGCTCGGTACCAATACGCCACTCATCTTTTGGCTTCATACCTTTGGTAAAAGTATATAAAAGGTCATCATATTTTTCGATTGGCGTATTTTTATCGATTTTTGCCATTGGAATGCTTTCTAATCTGGCGGTCTATTCTGGCCGCATTTAAGTTTATTTTTTGTCCATTACAACAAGAATATTTTTCTAAAAGTCACCATAAAATGTTTGCAAAAGTGTAAGCCCCGCAATCGCCGCCGTATCGGCACGTAATATGCGTTTACCAAGGGCAATCGGAATAACATTTGTGTGTGACAATAAAAATTCACGTTCCTTGTCGCTAAAGCCACCTTCTGGCCCAATTAAAAGTGCTATTCTTTCACCCTTTTCAGGGATTGCATTGGCAATCGTCTTTCCGCCCCCCGCCTCATCGGCAAAAAGCACATCGCCTTCAAAGCCCTCAATCGCGGATGCAAGATAATTAAGCTCGGCAATTTTTGGGATATTAAGTCTTTCACATTGTTCGGCGGCTTCGATGGCGGTCAAAAGGTATTTATCGGTATTAATTTTGCGCACAATCGTACGTTCAGTAAGAACGGGTCGTAAATTTGCAATCCCAAGTTCGGTCGCTTTTTCAATTATATTATCGTTGCGATGCCCTTTTATGGGCGCAAAGAACAAGGTTAAATCTGGCAAGACATCTTGTTCACGGATTTTTGTTACAAGTTCAACCACAACAGACTTTTTGGAAGAAGATTTTATTTTTGCCGAATATTCGCCGTCTTCGCCGTTGAAAACCGTAATCTCATCACCTTCCTTAAGGCGCATTACGTTGTGAACATAATGGGCATGTTCCTTGCAAAGGGGGATTTCTGCGCCAATTGAGAAAGGAAAATTTATAAAAAGCCTTGGATTATCGCGCATTTCACCACCCATTTAACCAACAGACAATATAAGTAATGCAAAAAACCAAATTTTAAAGACTTTGATGTGATTTCAAATTGCAAAAATCTGGGTGTAATTATATTAGGACGCATGATTTTACTTAGCGCAAACGGTGCGCGCTCTCTAATTGAAGAAGCTGCGCAGATATTAGAAAACATTGGTGGCTTTGGTGCTGTATCTTGGCATGAATGCGAAAGACGGCAGTTTCGCCTTGAAGCATATTGCGAAGAAGAAGAAGTTGCCCAATCTGGCGTTGGCGCACTTGCCATTATGTTGCCTGAAATAAACGCAAAATACGCACCACTAGAAGACAATGACTGGGTGCGCATGTCATTAGAGGGTTTACCACCAGTAAATGCCGGACGTTACAGAATTTGCGGCACACACGACAAACGCAAAACCCGTAATGGTCGCCTTGAAATCATCATTGACGCCGGTGAGGCATTTGGTACGGGGCACCACGGCACAACACGCGGCTGTTTGCTTGCACTTGATAAATTGGTCAATGCCAATATGCGCCCAAAACATGTGCTTGACGTTGGCACTGGCTCTGGGGTTTTGGCAATTGCGGCGGCACAGGTTGGCGCAAAATGTATTGGCACAGAAATCGATGCCAATGCCGCGCGGGTTGCGGTTGAAAATATGAAACTTAACCACACTTCATCTGCCGTAAAAGTTTATGTCGCAAATGGCATCAAAAAAGCCGGTATTCGCAAGGCCGGTGGTTATGATTTGGTTTTTGCCAATATTTTGATGAAGCCATTGGTTAAATTATCGTGGGATTTGTCGGCATCGGTTAAAAAAGGTGGTCACCTTGTACTATCTGGTCTTTTGGCAACCCAAGAACCAAGCATTAAGCGCGCCTTTGGCAATAAGGGCATGAAGCTGGTAAATATTTACCATCAAGATGTTTGGTCCACCCTTACTTACCAAAAAATATAATTATAGATATCTATGCCGCTGTTTGTGTTGTTGGCTGCCCCGGCAAAGATAATGACGCATAGGTTCTAGTGCCTGGTGTATATGAAAGCCCATGCACAAAATCCATTAATATATCTTCAAAGCCTTTGGCATCAATTTGCATCGCTTCCCGATTTGGAAAACGGTATGACCAGAACGAGCCTATGTGCGAAACCACGCCCATCAAATGCCCCAATTCGATAAATAATTGCGGGCTTTCAAGAAGGAATTTCTTAAATGCGGCGGCATGGGCTTTTTCAATCAGATCATCGAATGCTTTATCATAAAGCGACATAATTTCTTTACATTCAGCGGCAACTTCACGAAGTGACTGCTTCAACTGGGCTGCAAGGCGTGAAATATTTGCCTTGGTTTCGGAATCTGCCCTATCGGTAATGCGAACCTTATCAACGTGACCAATAACAGAGACCAAGTCTTTATAAATCGTATCCATTTGCCATTTGAAATAAATAAATCCGCGCCACGCAAAAATACCATCGCGGAAGCTATCCCCCTCTAGGCCCAAGGCAACACGAAGTGGCTCTAATTTTTCATCGGCTTCGTTTGATAAAATCAAATCCACCATTTTCGTTACAAGCTCATTCGAGCCTGTTGCGTCACCGCCAGAGAATGCAATTTCAATCAGGCGTGAAATTTCGGTTGATGTAAAATTACGCATTCTTTCAACATCAGCAGGTGCGATATCAAAATAACAATCCGCCGGAAAATGATCATGTTTGCGCAAGTATTCGCGTAAAAGAAAAGGATCTAGTGATGGTAATTTATTTATCATTACCAATAGTTCCATATCTTCTTTCAGTGCCTCAATATTGCTGCCAGTTGCTGCGGCAAGTGCCTCACGATAATTGGTTTGATTTACAAAAATTGCCTGTCCACCAAAATTAAGCGATTCCCGAATTAATGGGAAAATTATTTTGGTCACAACTTTTTGACGACGAGGCATTAAATATTGTTCATCAGAGCGTAAACGGTGCTTAACAATGATAGCACGATTAAGTTTTGGATTTTTGAAAAGTGGTTTTTCTTCATATTCAGGATCACCTGAATGTTTCTCAAAAACGCGATAAAGGTTTAAAACCCGACCGGTTGAGCCGAATTTATGTAGCATGTCGAGACTACGAACACCCTTGGTTTCCAAACCATACTCCAATTAAATCATATTATTTTTAAATATTACGCCCAAATTAAACCATACGAAGGTGTAAAAAGCATTAAACAAGTCGAACTTTTTTTGAAAATTATGCTATTGCATATCCAAAGCAGAAGGTGCGTAATGACAAATAATGAAAATAAAAATGGCTTAAGCTTCCAAACCTTTAATACCGTTGGCGGAAAAAGTTTCGGGCAAAGTGCTGTTCCTAAAATCCGTGACAAACTTAAATCATTGGGCTTGGACGGCATCATTATCCCCCACGAAGACGAATGGCAGAACGAGTATATTCCGGCTGCATATGAAAGATTATTATTTGCAACTGGCTTTTCCGGTTCAGCCGGAAGCGCGATTATAACGCTAGACAACGCCTATATGTTCACGGATGGACGTTATACCATTCAGGTAAAAGTCCAAACTGATAATGAATTATTTGAATATTGGGACTTGGTTTCACGTGGCCCAAAAGTTTGGCTTGAAGAAAAATCAAAAGGTCTAAGAATTGGCTATGATCCTAAATTATTCACCCCGGCATCACTAAAGACCCTTTATGAGGCGGCACAATTTGGCGGCGGCGAATTAATTGAGCTTAAAAGCAACCCAATCGATGAAATATGGGAAAACCGCCCTGCGGCTCCTGCGGCAATCGCAATGCCCCATGAAGATAAATATAGCGGTGAAAACGGGGCATCAAAACGCGGTAAAATTGCCGAAGCATTAAGTGAAGGTGGTAATCATGCGGTTATCCTTACTTCACCGCCATCTATTGCATGGGCATTTAATATAAGGGGTGGTGATGTTTCACGCTCGCCACTTGTGCTATCAAATGCGATTATTAACAATGATGCCACCGCGCAATTATTTATCGCCCCAGAAAAAGTTACGCCGGAATTAAAAGCCCATCTTGGAAATGGGGTGGAGGTCTTAAGCGAAGCCGATTTTGAACCTGCGCTTGCCAAACTTTCTGGTAAAAATATCGCCGTTGATGGTGGCTTAACCTCAGCCTATATTGTTAATGTTCTTAAAAATAGTGGCGCAAATGTTAATGAGGTACAAGACCCAACCACTTTGCCACGTTCCATGAAGAATGAAACCGAAATCAAAGGCATGATAGCGGCCCACATTACCGATGCGGTGGCAATGGTTAAATTCCTGCATTGGTTTGACAATGAGGCGCCAAAAGGAACACTAACTGAAATTTCAGCGGCGCAAAAATTGGAATCATTCCGCGCGCAATCACCTGAATTGGTTGATTTGTCTTTTGATTCTATTTCTGGCGCGGTTTCAAACGCCGCAATGGCGCATTACCGCGTAAGTGAAGAAACCAACAAAACCATTGCACCAAATTCATTCTATCTAATCGATTCAGGCGGGCAATATAAAAACGGCACAACCGACATCACCCGCACCATTAGCGTGGGCGAAGTAAGCGACGAAATGAAAGACCGCTTCACCCGCGTTCTAAAAGGTCATATCGCACTTTCAAGCATTAAATTCCCAGAAGGAACTCCTGGCTGTATGCTTGACACATTGGCACGTATGGCATTGTGGGACGGTGGCTTTGACTATGATCATGGAACTGGACACGGCGTTGGCTCATATCTTGGGGTGCATGAAGGGCCACAAAGAATTGCCAAAGTTCTTGCCAATGTCCCACTTCGTGAAGGTATGATTTTATCAAATGAGCCTGGCTACTATAAAATGGGTGGCTATGGTATTCGCACCGAAAACTTGCAATATGTTACCAAGGCAGTTGTTCCACAAGGTGGGGAACGCCTAATGCATAGCTTTGTAACCTTGACACTTGTGCCAATTGATACACGGGCAGTAGTTGTTGAAATGCTATCTCCAAATGATAAGAAATGGCTTAATGACTATCACGCCAAAGTCTATAAAACCATCGGCCCATTGGTTGATGAAGATGTGCGTGATTGGCTATTTGCGGCGTGCAAGGCGGTATAGATTACGGATTACGGATTACGGATTACGCAAGATAGAGTTAATTATATAATAGTAAATAGATTTCTATTTACTATTATAATTTAAACCATCATGACTTTATAAATTAATTCGTAATTTATCATTCGTAATTCCATTACCCGCCGCCCAAAACGGTTTTTACTTTTTCGGCAAGTTGCACCATTTCAAACGGTTTTGGCAAGAAGTGAATGGCGCGATCCTTTTCAAGGATTTCGCCAAAGTCTTGTTCGGCATATCCCGACATGAAAATAACCCGCGCATCACCCAAATAAGGTTTCGCTTCTTTCAAAAGGGTTGGGCCATCCATAATCGGCATCACCACATCGGAAATTAAAAGGTCAATTTCACCAGAGTTTTGTTCCAAAATCTCTAATGCTTCTTCGCCATCACCTGCTTCTTTAACATCATAACCACGCTGTTTTAGGATTTGTGCAGTAATTGAGCGTAGGCCATCCTCATCCTCAACCAAAAGAATGCGCCCCTTGCCCGAAAGGTTGGTGGCACGTTTAACAGGTTCTTTAACCGGTGGTGGCGCTGCCTTAACCGCCTCTTCTTCACTTGCTTCGGGAAGGAATACAGAGAAGGTTGTCCCCTTGCCTACTTCGGTTTCAAGGGTGATATAACCACCCGATTGTTTAACGATACCATAAACACTCGCCATACCAATACCAGTGCCTTTGCCGGTTTCTTTGGTGGTAAAGAATGGCTCGAAAATCTTTTTGGCGGTTTCTTGGGTCATACCTGAACCATTATCAGACACCGAAATTTGGCAATATTTCACATTCGGAATATCGGCAACTTTTTCGTCTTTTAATGCCTTGATAAGTTCATCACGGCTTGCCCTTTTGGTGGACATTTTAACCCAACCACCAGATGCATTATGGCTTAAAACTGCATCGCGCGCATTGGTAATAAAGTTCATAAACATGGTTTCAAGCTGTTGCTTGTCTGCCATAACATTTGGCAAATCGCGGCCATGATGGATTTCAAATTTAACGCGTTCATCAAGGACTTGGTGCAATAAATATGAAAACTCTGTCAATACTGCGCCAATATCCAAAACTTCACGGCGGAAAGTTTGTTTACGCGAAAAGGCAAGCAAAGTATGAACCAAATTCGCCGCGCGCCCTGTTGTATTTCTAATACCTTGCAATTCTTGATATGATGGATCTCCAACTGGATGGCGCATCAAAAGTGCATCAGTATTAAGGACGATTACGGTCAAAAGATTGTTTAATTCGTGCGCTACTTCAGAGGCGATTTTACCAATAACTTCCATCTTATTGGCTTGGGTAAGGCGACCTTCCATTTCGCGGCGTTCGGAAATATCAATCAAAAGGATGGCCGCACCTTTTTCACCATCTTCAAGAAGCCATGCCTCGCAGATGGTTTTATTATTATTTTTCATCACCAATTCAACCGGTGAAACCGAACCAATTGCAAGTTTATCAAGCTTTGCATTATCTTCATCGCTAATAATTTCGCGTAGGTTTTGACCACTATCAACGCCAGATATACGAACGAATGCGGGATTTGTACCGATGATTTGCGCACTTGAAATATCGCGCCCAGAAAGCCGTGCAATACCAAGTGGCGCACCCGCAATTAATGATGCCAAATTGGCACGTGAAATTGGCGGCACTTCGGCAATGCTTTCAATTTGCTTGGCAGGAAGAGGAACGGTTTTTGCAACATTTTCTTCTTCAATGTCGAAATTCTTATTTTTAGGCGCACCAAGCGATAAAAGGCGCACGATATTATCATCACCAAATGGCGTGATTTGCACGATATATTCTTCAATAGCTTCAGTTAATGGACGGCGATGACGCAGCGCTTTGCCAATTCTGAAAATCTTATCCTTGGTTGCTTTGTCTTTAAAAATCGCCTCAAACTGCCCATCTTTTTGGGAAATCCGCCATTCTGGATTAGCAAGTTTCAAATCGCCATTTTTGGAAAAAATTGCCGCCGGCTCAAGATATGAGTTAAGCAATTGCACCAATAATTTTGCTTCCATCGGTTCGGAACTAAAGAGGTTTAACATTTTCTCGCCTATTCATTCGCGCCCGCGATGCTTACACGCGGTGCATTATTTCTTGGTATAGTTATCGTTGGTTTCTTTTTGGCAGCCAAAGACAGAATTGATCCGATAATTTTGGCAACCGCATGGTAAAATTCTTCTGGTATCGGTTGTTCAAGTTCGGCTTGCGCAAACAAGGCACGGGCAAGTGGCCTATCTTCAACAATTGGGATTTTATGCTGACCTGCAACTTCACGAATGCGAAGTGCCACATTATCAACGCCTTTGGCAACACAAATCGGCGCCGCATCTTCGCCAGGCACATATTTAAGCGCAACCGCATAGTGGGTCGGGTTGGTGATTATCACAGTTGCCTTTGGAATATTTTGCATCATGCGCTTTTTTGCGCGTTCCATACGAATTTGTTTTAATTTTCCGGCGATTAATGGATCGCCTTCGGTATCTTTAAATTCCTGCTTCATTTCATATTTTGACATTTTATTTCGTTGCATGAAATTAAAGCGTTGCAAAAGGTAATCAACAACCGCAAAAATAACCAAAATAATCAATAACTTCATTAATACAGATCGTAAAACCGTGAACAGAAATGGCCCAACCGCACCGATTTCCATATCAACCAGACCTTTGGCATCATCAAAATATGGTTTTGAGGCACTATAGGCAACAATTCCAAGGATGATAACTTTGAACAAGGTTTTGGCAAATTGCATTAATGATTCTTTGCCAAAAATTCTTTTAAATCCGGCAATAGGTGAAATCTTATCAGGCTTTGGTTTTAATTTTTCAAAAGTAAAAATCAAACCAGTTTGCCCCGCATGCCCCGCAACTGCCGCAATTGTCATACCACCAAATAATACGGCAAGGCTTAGGCCGACATGCGCCCCAACCGATAGCATCAAGGATTGCATTGCACCTTCGCCGATTGGAATTTCGTGTGGATTGGCAATAAATATCAGGCAAAAACGGGTAATATCGGCGGCAATTTTTGAACCAATTGAAATAATAATCCCAAATGCAACCACCAAAATAAGGGTTGATGCCACGTCTTGCGACATTGGCACATCACCCTTTTCGCGCGCCTGTTGGAGTTTTCGCGGCGTGGGGTCAAATATTTTCTGGGATTCGTCTTCTTCCAACCTAACCCCCTAATTCAATTGTCGTGCGGCATCTGCCATAAAGTTAACCCATGTCATCATTCCCGCCCCCAAGGTGATTAGGAACAGAAAAATGCCAAGAATTACCTGAACTGGCTGGGCAATGAAAAACACCTGAATTGCTGGTGCAGCGCGGTTTATAACGCCCAAAACCACGTTATAAACAATTCCAAATAATAACATTGGCGCAGTAATACGAACCGCAATTCCAAAGGCATCAGAAAATGATTTTATGGCCCATTCGGCATTGGCACCAAAGTTGAAATGACCATTTGGTGGCATAAAATTGTATGAATTAATCATTCCAGTAATAAACAAATGGTGCAAATTACTGGCAAAAATAAGCGCAGTTCCAACAACCACCAAAAAGGTCGAAAAAATCGAACCCTGTTGCCCTTGTGATGGGTCAATTGACATTGCAAAACCAAGACCAGATTGCATGCCCGCAATCGCCCCCGCAGTTGTAAGCGCCGAAAAAAGCACCCGCAAAATCGAGCCAATCGCAAGGCCTATAACAATTTCCACCCCCAAAATGGCATATAATGCGCCATTTGTTTCTGGTAATGGCGGCAATTTATAACTTACCAAGGGGGCAATTATAAAAGAAACCAGCAAAGCCAATGAAAGGCGAATGCGCGGCGGAACCGAGGTATCGCTTAAGGCCGGTGCAAGCATAAATATCCCGCCTAGTCTGGCGAATACCAGACCAAATGCCCAAATCTGTTGCGGGATAAATTCCATATTACCGCCTATCCGCCGCCGTTACCGGACGCGGCAATTCGCTGCATAGTTTCATGGAAAAAATCGCTTAACATTCCACCCATTAAAGGCATGAAGAATAAAAGTGCGAGAAAAATTGTAAGGATTTTTGGCACAAATACCAATGTCATCTCTTGGATTTGGGTTAATGCCTGTAACAAACCAATTACAACACCAACCACAAGGCCGAGAATCATTGCCGGCGCTGCCATTGCAATGACCAGCCAGACCGCACTTCTTGCGATATCGAGAACCTGTGACGCTTCCATATTTCTTTTCCGAAAAGACGACTTATTTCTTTAAGTCCGTTAATACATTGCTAAAATATGGTTAATATTGGGTAACTATTTTGAAATAGTATCAGGCAAAACTGTGTACTAATTGAATAAAAATAATTTAACTTAGAGCTGAATTGCTTTCGCCATATACACAATTATAAGTTATATAAATCACCAATTTTAAAGTTCAACTTTATCATAGAATCTTAATATGAAGCCACTCTTACTATTGCCTATCGCTCTAATTTTTTGTGCTTGCGCCAATAATTCCAATATTAATAGCGCAGAAGAACACCTTATATCTGATGAAAAACTTACTTCAAATTCCGCAATTATTGAAACCATAGAGGGCATGCGAGCCGCAGACCAATATGAAAGATTTTACATTATTGATATAATGAAAAATGATAAAATATCGAAACCAGAAAAAGAAAAACAAATAAAAATCATTGGAGATACAATTACAAATAATGATAAAATCCGAACCGAAAAATTAAAAAATATCCTTGCCGCTAATGATATTATTCAAATTGCAGAGTTTTCACCAAAAACATCGCATTCGGCATTCTTGCTTATTACTCACGCTACCCATGATATAAATTTCCAAAAACAAAATTTATCAAAAGCAGAGATACTTGTGAAAAATGGCACATTAGATGCCAACAGCTTTGCAATTCTTTCCGATAAAATTGCAATTGGTGAAATGAAGTCCCAAAAATACGGCACCCAGCTTAGCTGCATTGATGAGAGCCGACAAATGGTAGGAAAACCAAATATAGCGCAAGTTGAAAAGGCGCGCGAAGAACTTGGGCTTGAATCATTATCTGAATACATTGCATCTAATGAAAAGTTATATGGTAAGTGTAATTAAAACTGTCATAAACCCTGCGCAAAAGATTGCTAAAGCGGCGGGGTTATTCCATAAAAATAAAAAGAGAAAATCATGTCAAATAAATCAAATCCTCATTTCAACGAAATTATTACACAATCCCTTTCACGCCGTAATTTTGTTCAAGTATCTTTGGCAATTGGAACGGCATTTTCAATGTCGCCTGGTAATGCACTTGCCAAAGGAATTGCGGCAAGCAAGATTGGTTTCACATCGGTTGCCGAAAACCTTGTAAATGATGTCGTTGTTCCAGAAGGTTATGAGTGGCATAAATTAATGTCTTGGGGCGATGCACTTTTCACCAACCAAGCAGCAGCAAAAGAGCAAATCGGCGCACCGTTTAATTTCACCCGTGAAGAACAAGCAAAGCGTGTTGGAACGTGCAACGATATGTTTGTGGTTTTTGCCAAAAACTATTCTTACCCATGGCCAGATAAGGCACAAAGCGAATATATCGTTTGTTCAAATAATGAATATGTCGTACCATATCTCCTTGTGGCAGCTAAAAAAGGTAATTTTTCCCCCACCCCACAAGAGATTGAGGCAATGTATGCTGCACAAGGTGTTACAATCGCCTGTGTTAATCATGACACAAAATCTGGTTCATGGTCATTAGTTCAGGTTGAGGAAAAAGAAGGCGCATTAAACCGCCGCATTACGCCTTTTACTGAAATGGTTTTTGACGGCCCGGCCAAAGATCATGAATGGGTAAAAACCTCTGGCGTAATCACTAATCAAATTGAAAAATATGCCGGAAAACTTCCCCAAAATGCCGATGGCATCATGTGTGGCACGATGCAAAATTGCGCCGGTGGTTACACGCCTTGGGGTACATATCTTACCTGCGAAGAAAATATCGACAATATGTATTTCACCACTTCACCAAATTGTGAAAATATTGAAAATGCCCGCAAACAAGATGGCTTTAAATATGATGAGGAAAGCTTTGGTTACGGCAATGTCTGGAAGCTTGGTGGACCAGATCAGTTTGATTTATCACGCAATCCATTTGGCCCATCGCTTTATGGCTGGGTTGTTGAGATTGATCCATATGACCCATCGTGGACACCGCGTAAACATACTGCGTTAGGCCGTAAAAAGAATGAAAGTGCGACCTCTGTCATTACAAAATCTGGGCAAGTCGCAATTTATACTGGTGACGATCAGGCCAATGAGTTCGTTTATAAATTCATTTCCAAAAATAAATTTGATGCCAAAAACCGCACCGCCAACCGCGAGCTTTTAAGCGAAGGCACATTATATGCCGCGAAATTCAATGCCGATGGTTCGGGTGAATGGCTTGAAATTAGCCTTGAAAAAGCCAATGCAGTTCCGCTTTCTGGCAATCAAACCCCATTCAAAGACCATGCTGATTTGATGGTGCGGGTTCGTGATGCCGCAAGCCGCCTTGGCGCAACCCCGATGGATAGACCCGAAGATGTTGAAGCGCCAAAAGACAATTATTTCAAAGGCTTTGGCACGGTATATATTTGCGCAACTGGCAACCTTACTGAAGAAGGTCGCAAAGGCAATGCCGCCAACCCACGCCGCAAAAATGGTGTAACCACCGAATTGAACTATACTGGTCAAATCGTGCGCATCAATGAAACCGCAAAAGACCATGGTTCAACTACATTCAAATGGGAAATCTTCCTTATGGGTGGGGATCATTCCAAAGAGATTGCACTGCTTGAAAGACCATCCGACAAAAAAGGCGAAACCCACAATCTTTCATCATGGGTTAATGGCAAACCAATCAGTATGGGCGACAGGTTTGCAATGCCTGATAATATTACATTTGATGGCTTTGGTAACGCATGGTTCACCACCGATGGCACACCTGAGAATTTCCCTTGTAATGATGGCATATATGTTGCCGATACCAATTCACCTGCGCCACGTGTTGTAAAACGCTTCTTAACAGGGCCAATTGGTTGCGAAATCACGGGGCCATTTGTTTCCGAAGATAACAAAACCTTCTTCTGCGGCTTACAACATATTGGTGGCGCTGATGAAGTTGGCAATGGTTATCGTGCAAAGCAACCAGTTCCATTTTCAACCTTCCCCAACAAAACTTGGCCGCGTGACACAATTATTTATGTACGCCGCAAAGATGGCGGAATTGTTGGCACCTAACCACATAAAACGCTTTTAATAATACCGTCTTCGCCAATAATAATGCGAAGGCGGTTTTCGCGGTAATCCATTGTATAGGCATGCCCAGGTTCTTCAAAGCGAACCTCGCCACCAAAACGCATGGTTTCAAGCACTTTGCGATTTTGCCCAACCAGATATTGCAAACTATCGGCATGACACGTTGCATTTGGATTTGGGTTTGGATTTTGCGGCATAATTTCTCCTTGGTTTTGTGCCATAATTGGCGCGCAGGCATTTAGGGAAAAAATAGGGGAAAGAATTGCGAATGCTAATATAATTTTTTTCATTTAGTGATGCCTCTCAATTAGATAATTATGCTTGAACCAAATCCTAATCTATCATATTGAAGCTGAATGTCATATTTATCAATGCGCGATTTTATGTCTAATCTTGAGGCACAAGGAAAACTTGTCAGGGTTAGCCAACCTGTTTCAACTGTCCTTGAAATGACCGAAATTTCAACCCGCCTTATTAATAATGGCGGCCCTGCGGTTCTTTATGAACAACCAATCAAGGCAGACGGCACAATTTCCAAAATTCCGGTTTTAAATAACCTATTCGGCACGGTTGAACGTGTGGCGATGGGCGTAACTATGGGCGGGGTTGAGCGCCACACCGCCAAGGAATTGCGTGAAGTTGGCGAATTATTGGCATTTTTGCGTGAGCCAACCCCACCTGCAAATTTAAAAGATGCGGTTTCATTATTGCCACTTGCTGGCACGGTTTTATCAATGAAACCAAAAATGGGTCGAATGTTTGGCAAAGCGCCATGCCAAGAAGTTGTGATAGAGGGCGATGATATCGACCTTGATATGCTTCCTATTCAAACCTGCTGGCCCAATGAACCTGCACCACTGGTAACCTGGGGACTTTGCGTTACCAAAGGCCCAACCGAGGCACGGGTTGATAGCTATAACCTTGGTATTTACCGCATGCAGCAGCTTAATAAGAAACAACTTATTATGCGCTGGTTACACCATCGTGGTGGGGCGCAGCAATTTAGGCGCTATAAAGAAAAGCATAATGAGCCATTCCCCGTGGCAATTGTTCTTGGCGCGGATCCTGGCACAATTTTGGCAGCGGTGACACCTGTTCCCGATACTTTAAGCGAATATCAATTCGCGGGGCTTTTACGGGGTTCAAAACTTGAGCTGACGCCTTGTAAAACCGTGCCGCTTCACGTCCCTGCACAGGCGGAAATTATTATCGAAGGACATATTTCATTAACCGAAACCGCCGATGAAGGGCCATATGGCGACCATACCGGCTATTATAATTCGGTGGAAAAATTCCCGGTATTTACGATTTCGGCAATTACAATGCGCAAAGACCCAATTTATCTTTCAACACACACCGGTCGTCCACCTGATGAACCATCGGTATTGGGTGAGGCATTGAACGAAGTTTTCATCCCACTTTTACAGGCACAATTCCCTGAAATCACTGATTTTTGGCTACCGCCCGAAGGTTGTTCATATCGTATTGCGGTCATAAGCATGAAAAAAGCCTATGCCGGCCATGCCAAGCGCGTGATGATGGGGGCATGGTCTTATTTGCGGCAATTCATGTACACAAAATTCATTATCGTGGTTGATGATGACATTAATGCACGCGATTGGAAAGATGTGATGTGGGCAATTTCAACCCGCATGGATCCGGTACGCGATACTGTGCGCATTGAAAACACGCCAATTGATTATCTTGACTTTGCGTCACCCGTTTCTGGACTTGGTGGCAAAATCGGTCTTGATGCCACCAACAAAATTGGCAATGAAACCAATCGCGAATGGGGAACCAAAATCTTTATGGAAAAAGACGTAATAGAAGATATCACCAAAAAGTGGGAATCTTTTGGTTTCGGCGTTGACGGCAAACCGATTTGGTAGATTTAAGATTTTGGAATATCGATAAAGCCAGTGAAATCAACCATTCTTTCTGGCAACAAATCGTCAAAAGTTTCTTTAACCATTTTCATTGCCCTGACAATTGCGCCAGCAGCACCAGCGATTAATACAAAGGCCATTATTGTAAATAATATTGTGGTCATCTCTCTTCCCCTTATAAACCCTTTGCAGGCTTTGTTATATAAGGGTAGGCTAACATATTATTATGATAGTTCGATTACGACATTAGTTGCAATTTTAAATATATTGGTATTTTTGACCTTAAAATCAGTAATCGGGCTAGATTTTAGAAATAAAAGTGGCATTTAGGATACATGCAAAACACACAAACCAATCAAACCGCACAGCAATTATTTGACGCAACAGAATATCTTTTAAAAAAAGCAAAAGAGCTTGGCGCAGAACATGCAGATTGCGCATGCAATGCCTCGCAAAGCCTAGGGATAAGTGTTCGTCTTGGTGAATTAGAAAATGTAGAGCGTGAAGAAAGCCTTGCCGCCGGTTTGCGTGTGATTATTGGTAAAAAGCAGGCGGGTGCATCAACTTCTGCCTTAACTAAAAATGCACTTGATGAACTAGCGATGCGCGTTGTTGCCATGGCAAAAATGGCCGCCGAAGATAAATATTGCACGCTGCCCGACAAGGATTTGATGGCAAGTGAAATAATCGACCTAAAAATGCGTGATGAAACCACGCCAGATATTAATTATCTTGAACAAATCGCCCTTGAATGTGAAGCAGGTGCGCAAAGCGTAAAAGGAATTTCCAATACTGCGGGCTGTGGTTCGCAATGGGGTTCATCTGATGTGGTTTATGGCTCATCTAATGGTTTTATTGGCGGCTATGGCGGTACTTCTTGGGGGCTTGGCATTGCGGCAATTGCACAAGATGGCGATGATATGGAGCGTGATTACGAATCAACATCAACCCGCTTTTTAAAAAGCCTTGAGAATGCGCGCGAAATTGGTGAAAAAGCGGGGCGTAAAACCGTTGCCCGTCTTGGTTCTAAAAAAATGACATCAACCAAAGCACCGGTTATTTTGCAAACGCGCGTTGCGCGCTCTATGCTTGGGCTTTTGATTTCGGCAATTTCAGGAAGTTCTGTGGCACGCGGGGTTTCATTTCTTCGTGATGCACTTGAAACCCAAATCTTCCCTGAAAATATTAGCATTTATGATGATCCGCTTCTTATCGGCGGTTGGGGTTCACGCCCTTTTGATGGAGAGGGTGTAAAAGTTTCCAAACAAGAAATTATCAAAAACGGCATTCTTACATCTTGGCTATTAAATTCATCCTCTGCGTTGCAACTTGGGCTTAAAACCAATGGGCATGCATCAATGAACCCAGGTGGCTCACCAGGGGTTGGGGTTTCAAACTTTATTTTGCCACCAACAAGCCAAAGCCTTGATGATTTGATAAAACAAGCAGGAAACGGACTATTAGTTACCGAAGCTATGTCACCATCATTTAACCCCAATAATGGCGATTATTCGGTTGGGGTTTCGGGCTTTGAAATTGTGAATGGGCAAAAAACAGGGCCGGTTTCCGAAATCACCATTGCCGGAAATGTAAAGGACATTTTCAAAACCATTATTGCCGCCGATGATAATGAACATAAATCATCCGTGGATTGCCCCAGCCTTTTGATACCGACCATGACGATTGCGGGTGCATAATGTTAAACAGCCTTGATGAAGACATGGAAATTACAATCAAGGCAGTTCGGGACGCATCCGAAATTATCTTATCATATTTTAAAACTGATTATGAAATCCGTGATAAATCACCAAATAACCCGGTAACAGCGGCGGATTTGGCAACCGATAAATTCCTAAAATCCGCACTGCTTGGTGCGCGCCCCAAATATGGCTGGCTATCCGAAGAAGAGATTGACGATGGTTCACGGCACAAGGCAAAAAGAACATGGTTTGTTGACCCGATTGATGGCACACGCGCCTTTATCAAGGGCCTGCCGCATTTTTCAATTTCAATTGCCTTGGTTGAAAATCAACATCCAATTTTAGGGGTTATTTACAACCCCGTAACAGAAGAATTATTCACCGCCATAAAAGGCAAAGGCGCATTTAAAAATGGCGTGCCAATAAAGTCTTCAAAAACCAATGTGCTTGAAAATGCCCGTATGCTTGGGGCGGCACACATGTTCCAAAGCAAATTATGGCAACACGAATGGCCAATCATGCAAATTAATCAACGCAACTCAATCGCTTACCGAATGGCATTGATTGCCTGCGGTGAATATGACTGTGCCATTGCCACCACATCAAAGAATGATTGGGACTTAGCAGCCGGGGCTTTGATATTAGAAGAAGCCGGTGGTTTTGCCACCAATCATTTGGGCGAACCATTTGTATTTAACGGTAATCTAAAGCAAAGAAGCCTACTTGCATGCTGCCAAGGGCTTAAAGATGAACTTTTGGCAAGGCTTGCACATATAAAATAAATGTAACCTACCTGTAATAATTGTAATCTAGATGGCGTAAATTTAATTCGGAAATGTCGGGCTTTCATGTCTTAATTTATCTGCGGATGGCACGTTGTCACCCGTGATCGCTTCAACAAAAATTGAGAGAGATTATGAAAAAACATATTTCAGGCATTTTAATGCTCGCTGCATTTACTACAACGACCATGTTTTCAAATGCCTTTGCCCAAACAACACCACCAACACCACCGACATCAGAAACACCTGTTGTGACTGATGTAGTACCACCTGCAACGCCGATGCCTGCAGACTGTCCAGTGATGAAAGATGGGCAAATGCCACCCCATGATGGCATGATGCCACCGCCGCCGCCAAAAGAGAAAAAAGGGTTATTTGGCAAGAAAAAACCACCAAAACCACCTGAATTTAAAGAGGGGCAAATGCAGCCAATGCCAGAAGGCTGTATGCCGCCACCGCCACCACCTGCTGATGGCACTGTGCCACCGCCCCCACCAATGGAACCGGAAAAACCGCAATAGTTTTTAAACAATAACGAAATTTGATATTTCCCTCCCCCTTAATTGGGGGAGTTTTTACATAACGCCGGCGTCAATCCATGCCTGTTTAGGCCAACGTTTATGAACCCAAAACCATTGTTCAGGTGCTTCACGAATTTTATCTTCGATAAAGCGATTAATATTATCAACCTCTTTTTGTAAAATCGTGTCTAATGGTGCGCTATAATCTAGTAAAATCGGCTCTTGAACATCAACTTCAAAATTCGCGCCACCAAGGCGTTTGACTGTCATGGTTTGAATTGGGGCTTTAAAACGATGGGCAAGACGAACTGCGGCATCATTGGTCATGCAATTATGCCCGAACAATGGCGAACTAATCCCCATATTATATTTTTGATCGTTCATCATGGCGATTGAACCACCGCGCGCAAGAATACGCATAAGGCGCATTCCACCTTCACGTCCTTTTGGTGCAAATAGCGTTACGCCATATGCCGCGCGTGCATCGCGGATGATTTTGTCAACTTGCGCGTTATTCATTTCGCGATAGGTTATTTCACAATCGACCCCGCGCTGCACAATTACCGCCGGCATAACTTCCCAATTAGAAAAGTGACCAGAGGCAAAAACCGCACCCTTGCCAGGTTCAAGATAAACATCAAGCCGGTCAAGATTATTGATTTTAACCCGTGAATTTTCTTGAAAATATCCAAATTCACCCAAATGAGGCAATTCACCGGCAATGCGACCCAAATTATCCCACATTGCGTCCAATAATTCTTTTTCTTCTGCCGCGCTTATTTTCGGAAAGCACATACGTATATTACGAATTGCGGTTTTTTGCGTGCTTGAAAACTTACCTAATTTGCGCGCAATTTTTGAACCCAAATTAGATGCCGCATCAATATCCATCTTTTTAAACTTATACCAATAAGTTTTGAATGCAGTAGCCTCTGCGGAAGAGAGAATATTATCAAAGAACTTTTTCATGAAATTGCTTTTATCACACCTTTGGCAAGAGGTTTAGAATTTCTGACACATCACCGTCATTTTCAAATTCCAATTTTATTTCAAGTGTTTCAATATCCATTTTTTGTGATGGCGTCAGGCGGATAATATCTTTTTGTGTTGTAATTAATTTTGCATCCAATTCTTTGGCACGGGCTTTAAGATGCTTCATTTCATCATCGGTAAAGAAATGATGGTCGGCAAAGGGAATTAGATCAACCACATCAACCCCAAGCTCTTTTAAAGAAGCACCAAATTTTTCAGGGCGACCAATTCCGCAAAATGCCAAATATTTACCTGAAAATTGCTTTGTAACCGGTACAATTTTGGCAAAGATGGTCTTGATATTAAACTTGCCCAAAGTCTCTTCAAAAAGCGTTTTATCGCCAACCCAAACCACAATATCGGCACGATTAAGGCCAATTTCTGGCCTTTCCCGCAATGGGCCTGCTGGGCAAATAAAACCATTACCAAAACCAACACCACCATCAATCAAAACAATTGAAACATCTTTTTTTATTGCAGGGTTTTGGTGGGCATCATCAAGAATTATTGCCTTTGCACCATTTTGCACCGCAAGATTTGCCGCCGCCACCCTATCGTGACCAATCGCAACATTATGCTTTGCGGCAAGCATCAATGGCTCGTCCCCAACATCTTGGGCAGTCTGAATTTGTGGGTTTACAACAATTGCATCCTTAATATTTCCACCATAGCCACGCGAAACAATATATGCCCCATCAAGCGTGCTTGCCAATAAATCCGCCATTGGGGTTTTACCAGTGCCGCCAAGTGTAAGATTGCCAATTGATATAACCGGAATTGTCAATTTAACAGGTTTGGTTTCATGCAATTTTTTTTGCGTAAAATAATCATACGCCCAAGAAAAAGGCACAAGCAAGGTTCGCAATACGAATGCCGCATCACGCCCTTCTTTTATGTTCCAAAATGATGGTGCTTTCATATATTGCCACCTGTAACAATTTTCGAAACATCACCCAAAACCGCATCATAAATTGTCTGACTTGATTTTAAATAATTTTGCGCACGAACATTCATGGCGGCAATTTCTTTTTTATCAAATAATAAATCCGCGAGCTTCATTGCAATTTGTTGTGCCGAAGGGTCATAAATCATCGCCGCCGCAGAAATATTTTCAAGATCTTTGTAAATATCCGAAAAATTATGGACATAAACTCCGCTTAGGATTGCGCTCCCGATTTGCGCAGGTTCAATTGGATTATGCCCACCAATGCCGCGTATTAAAGAGCCACAAACCAGTGAAACTGGTGCCAGGCGATAGGCATTTGCCAATTCGCCCATCGTATCCCAAAAATACACATTTATTTCAGTTGATGGGGTTTGTTTAAGGCTGCGGCGGGCAGTTTTAAAACCATATTTTTGCGCCATTAAAATCACGCCTTCAGTCCGTTCAATATGGCGCGGCGCAAGAATTAAAAGCGGGTTCTGACCAGTTAAAGATAATATTTCATGCGCCTTTAAAATGATTTCATCTTCACCAATATGAGTAGATGCCGCAAGCCAAACTGGGCGGTTATTAATTAAAGGCAAAAATTCACTTACAAGTGCATCATCAATCTTTTGTGGTGCCGCAGCGGATTTAAGGTTTCCAACCCTTATATCGCCAGTAAAGCCAAATTCTTTAATTGCTTCGGCACTTATGTTATTGGCGGCATGAATATAGTTAAAACTAGAAAATATTTTTTTGCTTAGAGCGCCAAATGATAACCAATTACGTATGGTTTTTGTTGTCATACGGGCATTAAGAAGGGCGATTGGAATTTTTCGTTCGGATAATTCCAAAAGCATATTAATCCAAATTTCGCCTTCTAAAAAAAACGCGGCATCTGGCTGCCAGTGGTTTAAAAATGCATTCACAAATTGCTTTTTATCAAAAGGAAAAAATTGGTGAATATCCCCCTCGCCCATGCGCTTTGCAATTATTTCGGCGGCGGTTTGCGTTTGCGAGGTAAATAGGAATTTCAAATCGGGGCTTTTAAGGCGCAATTGTGCCGCCAAATCAAGGCCAATCATGGTTTCGCCAACACTTGCACCATGAAACCAAATTAATTTTCCTGTGGGACGCGGAATGTTTGATTTTCCAAAGCGCTCGTCAATTCTTGCGGCGTTTTCTTTTCCGGATTTGATGCGGTTTTTAAGTATTGAATTTAAAAATAAAGATGCAACATTAATTACAAAATTATAAATGCCTAAAAGCAATTTTACCGGTAAGAGCCCAATCATCCCTATACCTTTTCAGCTTCATGAATGATTGGTGCGGCGGGTTCAATCTTCTCCCCACCTATAAGTTCGTCGGCCTTTTGTTGAAGGTTTATAAGCGCAGTTTCAATGTTCATACGCGCTGCTTCATAGGCAGTCTCATCATTACCTTCAACGAAAACTGGTGCGCCAAACATTATAACACCTTTGGAAAATAATGGCGGAATTACAAACCTGTCCCAACTTTTAAGATGGATTGAATTTTTAACTGAAAGAGCAAGCGGAATCATTGGCGCTTTTGCCGATTTTGCAATGCGAATTGCACCAGGTTGAAACCGCATCCGTGGCCCTTTTGGCCCATCTGGCGTAATTATTGCAATTTTTCCACTTTTTGCGACATTAATCATATCGCGAACCGCCGCAAGTGCGCCTTTATTATCAATAACATCGCCTTTTCGTTTGGCTGAAGAACCACGAATAACATTGCGCCCGATAATCTCTGTTGCCCTTGCCACAAACTCCCCATCCTTTGACATGGATATAAGCATATAAACTTCTTGTGGGTCATTTATCGGCCAGAAAGAGTGGGCAAGCATGATTCGCGAATGCCAATAATTTATAATCATCCCCTTATTCTGTTCACGGTATGGGGCAATATTTTCAAGCCCAAGATATTCCCATCTTGTAGTTCTGCGAACAAGAACCATATATGCCGCAATTATATAGGCAAATAATGTCTGAATAAATTTGGATCGTATGATTTTCTTTAACATAATCTGGTAAATAGCAATTGTTGTACAAATATGCGAGTGTTCCTTGCAACATTAGTCATTATGCTGCATTTAGGCAGTTCAGCCAAGCAGAAAAAGGTTGTTGGTAATTGGCAAAATACGAACTTGATACGATTGACGGTTATAACGCTGCATGGAAGGATTATTGGTGGAAAGACCATGCCTTTCTACGCAAGAATTTTGACAATGCACATCAAATTGGCCCTGGTGTTTGGCGTTCTAATCAACCTTCGCCCGATAAAATTGCCTATTGGAAACAAAAAGGCATAAAAACCATATTTAATCTGCGTGGCGATACAGATTCTTGTTTTACACATCTTGAAAAACACGCCTGCCAAAAACTTGGCATTGATTTGCGCTTTTTCAAGGTTGAAAGCCGTGGCGCACCCGACCCCAAAATCATGCATGCAATGTATGATGCCTTTAAAGATGCTGAATATCCGATACTTTTACACTGTAAATCCGGTGCAGACCGTGCAGGCTTTACCGCAGTATTTTATAAATTTTTAATTGAAGGTGTACCGCTTGAAGAAGCGCGCCAACAATTAAACATCAAATATCTTCATATATCTGCCGGAAAAACTGGCATTCTGGGATATTTTTGGGACCAATTTGAAAAAGCCAATAAAGAAACTGGAATCGAGTTTTGGGATTGGGTTGATAATGTATATGACCGTGACAAATTAAAAGCCAGTTTCAAACCAACTAAATGGGGAAATTGGATAGTCGATACTTTTCTACATAGAGAGTAATCAACATTGAGAGTAATTTATCAAATAAATTGAAAGCAAACCAAATTTTTTAAGGGGAAAAACAAATGGCTGCAAACAAACAATTATTACACATCGTTATCGGTGGTGAATTAAACGATCTTGAAGGTACGGTTTTCCGTAATCCTGCTGAAATTGATTTTGTTGGCGCATATTCAAATTATGCCGACGCTAAAGAAGCCTGGAAATCAGCGGCACAACGCACCGTTGACAATGCGCATATGCGTTATTTTGTTATACACGCCCACCGTCTAATTGACCCAGATGGCGCGAATATCTGTGATGAGGATTAATTAGTAGTTTAAATGCCTTTGCAACCCACCAAACAACAAAATCCGCTGTTACGCTTTTGGAATGGCTGGTTAAAACATCAAACACCGACGTTAATTCTGGCGGCAATTATGATGATAATTGTTGCCATTTCTGTTAATGCACAGGCGTTGATGGTTGGGATTGTGGCCGATGCATTGGCAAATCTTCATGATAATCCAAATAAGATTATTAAATTCGGAATTACTGCGCAACATGCTGCGGCAATAATCCCATTTGCTATTATTATTGTATCATTGTTGCGTGGTATTGGTTGGTATGTTTCAAACGTTGCGACCAATATTGCATCAATGAAGGCAACAACCGATTTACAATCGGATTTATTTACAAAAATCCTTACTCTTGATTATTCACGAATTATCAAAGAGCAATCAGGCGCATTTTCTTCCCGCTTTTTAAACGATATTAATGCAATACGTGAGGCAACTTTAAAATTCGCCAATAGCTTTGTCCGCGAAACTTTCACCCTTATATTTACTTTGTTCATGATGGTTAATGCCGACTGGCAATTAGCAATTATCACATTGATTTTACTGCCTATTGCATATTTTCCAGTAAGCATAATTGGCAAAAAAATTAGAAAGTCTGCGGCGGTTGCCCAAGGACAAGCAAGCCAGCTTTCAGGCGTTATTGAAGAAAGCCTTGGTGGCATTCGCCTTGTAAAAACCTATTCTATGGAAGATGTTGAATCGGCAAGGGTTACAAAATCACTTGTCCATAGAATGCAGCTAGTTTTAAAAGTTATTGAACAACGCGGGCGCTTGTTACCAATTCTTGAAATCCTTGGTGGGGTTGCGGTTGCATCGGTTATTGCCTTTGCAACATACCGAATTGCCAATGGACAATCCACCGTTGGCAATTTGCTTACCTTTGTTGTTTCGCTTATCAATGCTTCGGCATCTTTGCGGACTTTTGGCGATATGAACAACCAACTTCAAGAAGGTGTTGCTGCACTAAATCGTTTTTACGAAATTTTGGATGAAGAACCAAATATCACCAGCAAAGAAAACGCAATCAAGCTTGATAAGGCCGTTGGTAATATAAAATTTGAAGACGTTTTCTTTAAAGTTGGCGATAATGAAATCCTGAAAGGGATTAGCTTTTCAGTTAATGCGGGTAAAACAATTGCATTGGTTGGTGCATCTGGTGCAGGTAAATCAACAATAATAAACCTTTTGCCACGCTTGTTTGACGTTACTTCTGGTCGGATTTTAGTTGATGAATACGATATACGCGACCTTGACCTTCTAAGTCTGCGTAACAAAATCGCACTGGTTTCACAGGATGCAGTTTTGTTTGAAACCACAATTGCCGAGAATGTATGTTTTGGTGCCGGACAAAAAAGCGAAGCAGAAATTATTGCGGCATTAAAAGATGCGGCTTGTGATTTTGTTTTTAAACTTCCAGACGGCATTCATTCGATGGTTGCGCCGCGTGGCTCTAACTTTTCGGGTGGGGAAAAACAACGGCTTTCGATTGCACGGGCAATATTGCGCAATTCACCTATTTTGCTTCTTGATGAACCGACAAGCGCCCTTGATAGTGAAAATGAGGCAAAAATTGCACAAACACTTGATAGATTTTGTGAAAACCGCACCACTTTGGTGGTTGCACACCGCCTATCAACCGTAAGAAATGCCAATACAATTATGGTCATGCAGCAAGGCAACATTGTTGAAACCGGAACTCATAATGAATTGATTGCCAAAGGCGGCATATATTCAGAGCTTGCAAAACTACAATTAAACTAGCGGCCAATAATTGCCATTATAACGCCGGCAACAATTAGCGCGATTGCAGCAATCTTGCTAAAACCAAGTTTTTCTTTGAATTTTAGCCAGCCCATAAGGATTGAAACCGGCATCTCAATAATCAAATTTACCACGCGAACCATTGCCGCCGGCATCAAACCAAGTGCAACAAACCATAAAATTGACCCACTTGCCCCCGCCCAACCAGCATTAAGCGATGATTTCCAATCACCAAGCGCCATTTTCAATTGCCGCCTTTGCAAAATGAACATTATTGCACCCAATAATATTGTTTGCATAAGTTGAACAATAAGCACGGTTATGATGCTTGAATAAAAATTGGGATTATGTTCAACTAAATTGACCGCCACCCGGTAAGAATTGGTCGAAATCGCAAATAATCCGCCCGATAATATCCCATATGCAGCCGCAATTGATGCGTCTTTCCAATCAAGTTTTTTTAAAGATGTGCCTTTGCCACCCATTTTGGGTAATGATGCGATAATTATACCAATTGTTGAGATTATTATTCCAACCCATGCCCATATTTTTAAGTGATCCCCCAAAAAGGCAACCCCATAAAGCGCAGTAAGAATCACGGAAGAATTATTAAAAGTTATGCCAATCGCAAAACTTGATCGTTCCATAGATGCCAATAATGCCGCCGTTGCCACAACCTGTGCCACCGCACCGGTAAAACACATAATGTAATAATAAAAACCGACATTAAGCGTGAATGACCCACGCAGAAAAACCACAAGCAATAACGCCAAAAACGTAATCGGCACACCAAAGGCAAAACGAACCCAAGTTCCCGCCCAAACCCCGGCCTTTTGAGTTAATTCTCTTTGAAATGAATTTCTGAGAGTTTGTAAAAGTGACGCAACAAGCGTGATGATAATCCACATTTGCTGTCTAATATCATTTGTTGATTAATATGCAATCGAAAAACTATATGGCAATTTATTTGCCTATTACATCAAAATATGCCTGACAAGTGCTTAAAAAACTTGCCCAAATTGCAATAATCTGTTGAGTTCAGGGCAATTAGCAAAATTAATTATTTGCCCATTTGGGGGAGTTTGTAAGTATGATTGTTATTATCATCGGTATAATTATTACTATTCTGACGGCGATACCCGTATTTATTCAAATGCGACATCATCCGCGCGGTCTTGTAATTTGTTTCATGGCAGAGATGTGGGAACGCTTTTCATATTATGGGATGCGCGCACTTTTAATTTATTATGTTACCACCCATTTCCTTTTTCCTGATGCGCGCGCGAATGAGCAATATTCATCATACACCACTTTGGTTTATTTATTGCCATTAGTTGGTGGGGTTTTGGCGGATAGATATCTTGGCACACGTAAAGCCATCATTTTTGGTGCTTTATTATTGGTTGCCGGTCACTTTTCAATGGCGTTTGAAGGAAAGCCAAACCAACAAACCCTTGAATATAAAGGTCAAACCTATGAATTTGTTAAAAATGAAAAAGACAAATCATCAGAACGCAAACTAATTCAAATTGGTGAAAAACAATATGAATATAAAGCAGGCGGCGAAGGTGCGATTGAAATTGTGGGCTTGCCATCTGACGCACCACTTCCTGCAAAAATTGAAAAATCTGAATATAAACTTGGCGTAAAAAGCGCTACCCCATGGGCAGAAAAAGTCTTTTATCTTGCTATTTCGCTTATCATCATGGGCGTTGGCTTTTTAAAAGCGAACATTTCATCCATCGTAGGACAGCTTTATAAAGAAAAAGATCCGCGTCGTGATGCGGGCTTCCAGCTTTATTATTTTGGTATCAACCTTGGCGCATTCTGGGCAACAATCCTTTGCGGCTATTTGGGCCAAAACGTCGGTTGGTGGGCTGGTTTTGGGCTTGCGGGTGTTGGTATGCTTGCGGGTCTATTATTCTTTGTTCTTGGTCAGCCGCTTCTTGAAGGTAAGGGGATGCCACCTTCACCAGAAAAACTTAAAGAAAAAGTTTTAGGCGTAGTTTCCATCGAGAAATTTATTTATCTTTGTGCCTTTATCGGCCTTCCTGTGGTTTGGCTTTTGGTACAAAATAACAAAGCGGTTGGTTATGGCCTTGGTATCGGTTCATTGGCGGTTTTGGGCTATGTATTCTATACAATGTTCACCAAATTAAACCGTGAAGAAAATTTCCGCCTTGGCCTTGCATTATTATTGACCGCAGGTTCGGTTGCATTCTTTACCCTATTTGAACAAGCTGGTTCTTCTCTAAGCTTGTTTGCAGAACGAAACACCAACCTAAATATTTTGCCTTCACCAATCACAATTGCATTGATGGGCAAACAATTTGTCTTTGCTTCGGCAGAACAATTCAAAACTTTGCATGGTTTGGTAAATCCAGTTTGGGTCGATACCGAAATTACTGCGGCACAAACCCAAAGCTTCAATGCAGGCTTTATTTTGATTTTTGCGCCAATTTTCTCGGCAATTTTCACCTATCTTGGTACCCATAAAATTGACCCAGATCCGGTTAAAAAGTTTGCCTTTGGTCTATTGAACGTTGGCTTTGGTTTCTTAATCCTAGTATGGTTTGCCGGAAGTGCAGATAGTGCATTTAGAATGCCTTTAATCTTCTTATTCTTGACTTATCTATTCCATACTTGGGGTGAATTGGCATTGTCACCGGTTGGCTTGTCACAACAAACCAAACTATCACCACCATTCCTTATTTCAACAATGATGGCGATTTGGTTCCTTGGCTCTGCGGCGGCACAGTTTGTTGCCGGTATTATTGCGAAATTGGCGGCAACCGAAACCGTTGGCGGTGAAGTTCTTGACCCGCAAGCAGCTCTTGCAACCTCACTCAAAACATTCAACCTGATTGGTTGGTGGGGTATCGCTATTGGCGTTGGCTTCTTTATCCTTTCATTCTTTGTAAGAAAATGGGATTTTGGTGCAAACGACACAACCACAGAATAGAGTTCCATAAATAAAAAAAAGCCCCGCAGTTTGTCACTGCGGGGCTTTTTTAATGCGTTTATAAACCTATTGTGGGTTTACATTATATGCCGCCAAGGTTGCCGCCATAACAATTTCTGAAACCGGCGCACCAAGTGGGCAGATTTGCACAGATGCTTTAAGACCCGCAATCATTGGGCCAAGCACCATGGCCTCACCCAACACTTCAACCAATTTGGTTGCAATATGCGCGGAGTGAATAGCAGGCATAACCAATACGTTCGCAGGGCCAGTAAGGCGAGAGAATGGGTAAAGTTTACGACCATCTTCTTCAAGCGCAACTTCTGGCGACATTTCACCTTCATATTCAAAGTCAATGTCATCGCGACCATCAAGAATCGCAACCGCATCGCGGCACTTTGCCGAACGTTCACCCATTGGGCGTCCAAAGGTCGAAAAGGCAAGGAATGCCACACGTGGCGTATAGCCAAGACGTCTTGCAACGCCCGCAGCCTGCACCGCAATTTGCGCCAAATCTTCTGCTTCTGGCATTTCACAAACTGAAGTATCCGCAATGAAAAGAGTGCGGTTTTTGGCAATAAGCATAGAAACACCAATTGCACGCTGCTTACGGTTTACGTCAATCGCGCGTTTAACCTCATTCAATGATTGTGTACCAGTACGGGTTACGCCGGTTACAAGACCATCCGCATCCCCCATCGCAAGCATACATGCACCGAAAATATTGCGATCATTATTGACCATACGTTGGCAATCACGAAGCAAATAGCCGTTGCGTTGCAAGCGTTTGTACAAGAATTCTGTATATTCAAGATTCTTATCGCTTAATTTGGCATTGTGAATTGCAATTTCATAGTTTGGATCAATGCCCAAAAGGTTCATATTGCGTTTAATCAAATCCTCACGGCCAATAAGAATTGCTTTACCAAGGTTAAGCTGTTGGAATTGAACAGCCGCACGAATGACGGCGGCATCTTCCCCTTCACAGAAAACAATGGTTTTTGGTTTCGCACGTACCGAGTTTTGTAAGCCTTGTAAGAATGACGCCGATGGGTCAAGCCTTTGAGCCAATGCGGATTTATACGCATCCATATCTTCAATTGGTTTACGCGCCACACCTGAATCCATTGCCGCCTGTGCAACAGCCGGCGGAACATTAGAAATAAGGCGCGGGTCAAACGGGGTCGGGATAATATAATCACGACCAAATTTCAGCTGACGACCATGATATGCCGCCATAACCTCATCTGGAACGTCTTCGCGTGCTAGTGCCGCAAGTGCTTTTGCGGCGGCAACTTTCATTTCTTCGTTAATGGTGCGGGCGCGCACGTCCAAAGCACCACGGAAGATATATGGGAAGCCAAGAACGTTATTCACCTGATTATCATAATCAGAACGTCCAGTCGCGATAATTGCGTCGTCACGAACTTCTTTAATCTCTTCTGGTGTGATTTCAGGATCAGGGTTCGCCATGGCAAAGATAATAGGATTTGGCGCCATTGTTGCAACCATTTCCTTGGTAACCGCACCTTTTGCAGATAGCCCCAAGAATGCATCCGCACCAACCATTGCCTCGGCAAGGGTGCGTTTATCGGTATTAATCGCATGTGCCGATTTAAACTGATCCATACCAGTGGTACGACCAGAATAAACAACACCATCACGGTCACAAACAATAACGTTATCGTGCTTAACACCAAGACTTTTGATGAGCGAAATACACGAAAGACCCGCAGCACCAGCGCCAGAAACCGCAACTTTAATATCTTCTAAACGGCGACCAGTTACTTCACACGCATTAATCAAACCAGCAGCAGCAATAATTGCCGTTCCATGTTGGTCATCGTGGAAAACCGGAATATCGCACATTTCTTTAAGGCGGCTTTCAATAATAAAACACTCTGGTGATTTAATATCTTCCAGATTGATGCCGCCGAATGTGCAAGAAATATTTTTTACGGTTGAAATCAATTGTTCGGGATCAAGGGTATCAACCTCAATATCCATAGAATCAATATCGGCAAAGCGTTTGAATAAAACTGATTTACCTTCCATAACAGGCTTTGATGCCAATGCACCAAGATTGCCAAGACCCAAAATCGCAGTACCATTTGATATAACTGCAACCAAATTGCCTTTTGAAGTGTAATCATAAGACAGGTCTTTATCTTCGGCAATTTTCAAAACCGGAACTGCCACACCTGGCGAATAAGCAAGTGATAAATCGCGCTGTGTAGCCATTGGTTTCGACGGCGTGATAGAGATTTTACCCGGAACCGGATATTTGTGAAAGTCTAACGCTTCTTGATCCGTAAAGGATTTTCTTTCAGTTTCCATTATTTATGACCTGCCCAGTTATTGTCATCAATATTTGAATTACCATAGTGATAATTCAACCAATTGCTAACAGGCTTTAAGACGTTTGAAAACTAAAATCTACCCCTTTTGTTATTATACTAGGTCATAATTTTGCGGAAGCGTTTGCTTTTTACAGCTATCATGCAATTTTTTTGCGCTGCAACATAACATCGGGTGAAGCGTCATCTGAAAGAATAGCAAGATCACCCCATGCGCGCGCCCATGTTGCAAGCGTTGCCAAAACAGGCTGGCGCAATTCAAGATCGATGAACAAATTATCAAACTGTTTTATATCTTCGTCATCAGGCATGATTTTCACAGAATCTGTAAACACATCGAAATTTCTGGTCGCCCAAAAAACCATATTTCTGAAATTGCTAGCGTGGCTAATGGCGCCGATTACATAAAGTCCCGATAGAACATAGGACCAAATTTTACCCGAACGACGTGCCGTTTTTTCAAGATAGAATTTATGACCGCCTTGCCGAAGGTATTCAATATAATGATATACGCAATATAATTGTTTTTGCTCTAAGGTTAATTTGGCAGTTTCATTTTTGTGGCTTGCTGCATAGTTTTCAATCCATGCGACCATCTCTTTTAGCAAGATTTCGGCATTTTCAGGTTCTTCTGATTTATCAAATGTGCTTTTACGAACCCAAATTTGGGTATCGCCCAACCCCGTCCCGGAGTTTTCCATATTATCATTTGAATTTTCACAATGTTTATTACCAAATGCCGTCAACATTCCGCCCCATTTATATTTTGAGTTCCAATTACCCTAATAATAATAGGATTATATTGATAATAATTTACAGATAAACAGCAAATCAGAGCCGATATATTTACCAAATATACAGCTTAATGAATTGATTATTTTAGATAAAATTTTAAAATTAACAACTATTGCGAAAGCCATAATAAGGGCGTAATTTAGATTTATATAATTAGAGATGTAAAACTTATTGAAAATTTAGTTTTTGCATACAATATATAGGTAATAAGATTATTTAAAGCTCTTTAAAACTTTAAGAAAAGGGAAATGAAATGAGTGAATTTAACGAAGCCCAGTATCGTAATCCTGCTGCTTCGATGGATATGTCTATCGACCAAGGACTTCGTAGCTTTATGCTTGGCGTTTATAACAAGATGGCATTGGGGCTTTTGTTGTCTGCGGTTCTTGCATATGTGACTTCAGTTCCACCGATTGTTGATTTGCTTTATGTTATCGACCCTGCTGGCAGATTAGTTGGATTTAAGCCTTTGGGTATGGTCGTTGCGTTTGCACCATTGGTTGTTATTCTCGGCTCTAACTTTCTTATGAAAAACCCTTCTAAAACCGGTGCAAACCTTTTGTATTGGGGCATTGTCTCATTAATTGGTGCAGGTTTGAGTGCTTGGGTTCTTTTATATACCCCAAATTCGCTTGCTTTGACCTTTGTAGTAACTGCATCAGCATTCGGCGCACTTAGCCTGTTTGGTTATACCACCAAAAAAGACATGACTGGATTTGGTTCATTCCTTATCATGGCGGTTTGGGGTCTTATTGTTGGCTTTTTGGTAAATATGTTCCTTAAAAGCGGCCCAATGGATTTAATCCTTTCTGGCGCTGGCGTTTTGATTTTTGCGGGTCTAATTGCCTATAAAACCCAACAGTTGAAATATACTTATTACGCAATCGGCGGTGACGAAACCCAGCTTTCAGTTGCCACAAGCTATGGCGCATTGAACCTTTATATTTCTTTCATCAACCTGTTCCAAATGCTTTTGCGTTTCTTGGGCGACAGAAGATAATATTGAATTAGATATAATAACGTGAAATAAGGGCGGTAATTACCGCCCTTTTTGCTTGAGATAATGGCACAAGAAACTGAAACTGATTTTGATGATATTGATGGGGAAGAAATTCTTGCCCCTGCCGAGGTGCATCAAATCACGTCTGAAAGCAGCGATATTGGCACGCGCCTTGATAAATTCTTGGCACAAAAACTTCCGCTTTTGTCACGTTCACGCATAAAGCATTTGGTCGAAAAAGGTTTGGTATCAATTGACGGACGACTTGAAACCAATGTTTCCGCCAAGGTTAAAGCACCCGATTTGGTTTATGACATAAAAGTCCCCGCCCCAACCCATTCGGAAACCGACCCTGAACCTGAAAATATTCCGCTTAAAATTCTATTTGAAGACGCGCATGTTTTAGTGATTGATAAGCCCGCAGGGCTTTCGGTGCATCCTGCCCCCGGTAATTGGACGGGAACATTGGTTAATGCCGTTCTTTATCATTGTGGCGAAGATTTAAAGCAAATTGGTGCGATGGGTCGCCCCGGCATTGTGCATAGGCTTGATAAGGATACATCTGGCGTGATGGTGGTTTGTAAATCCGCGCTTGCCATGACCTCATTGGGGCATCAGTTTCAAAAACGCACAACTGACCGCCTTTATCATGCCTTTGTGGTTGGCACGCCAAAATCACCTTGGGGCAAAGATGGCTATATTAATGCCCGCCTTGCCCGCGACCCTAAAGATAGAAAACGTATGGCGGTTATTGATAATGATTCAACAATCGGTCGAAGTGCCGCCACCAATTACCGCACTTTAAAAACCTTTGGGCGCGATAAAAATGGCAAACCAATTGCCAGCCTGATTGAATGTAAATTGGAAACCGGTCGCACCCACCAAGTACGGGTTCATATGAAGCATATTGGCTGTGCACTTATTGGCGATATGGTTTATGGCGATAATAATTCGGGGCGCAACCTTTTAAAATCATTGCCCGAAGAAGCCCGCATAACCCGCCAATCCCTCCACGCCAAAACCCTCGCCTTCACCCATCCTGTTACGAGCGAAAGATTGAGTTTTGAAAGTGAGTATCCGGAGGATATGCAACTACTGCAAAACTATCTGAATACAAGCATTTAAACTTGCAACAAAAATAAATCCATGCAAAATTCTACCTAAAGTTAACGGCAGTATTATCGGGGGATATACATGGGTTATTTGCAAAAGGTTTTTATTTTTGTTCTAGCAATACTTATCTATCCAACCCTTTCATTTTCACAAAACACAACTAAAAATACTGATGCATCAATAGATGCTATAAATATGGCTGCACAAGCAGCTTCGCCTGATGCTTCAAAAGTATATTTTGATGAACAAATGGCGTTAGCATTAAAAGGTGATACTTCGGGAATGGTTGGAGTTGGCATGGGATACCAATCGGGAGATGGTGCTGAACAAGATACAGCAAAAATGCTTTATTGGTATGAAAAAGCGGCCACTCTAAATGATACTGAAGCCATGAGGAATTTGGCTTATCAATATTTAAGTGGTGAATTGATACCTAAAGATGATAAAATGGCTTTCAACTGGGAGGAAAAATGCGCAAAACTGTCTGATGTTTATTGCATGGAAACTATTGCCTACTATTATCATAGCGGAACTATTGTAGACAAAAACCTTAGCGAAGCAGAAAAATGGTATCTAAAGGCATCTAAAGAAAAAGGCCCTTTACGCTTCTACGCACATGGGATGCGTGACCCACAAATATCTGCCGCTGAGGCACTTGAAGATGAATTTGGCTATACATGTAAAGTACGTGGTCGCGAACTAAAAAGATACTTCGCTTGTAAAAAACATAAATAATCCCTCTGCAATCCCCATTTTTACCCCCTAGTTTTTTGGCGGTGCGTGACTATATTGTGGTTTGAACTTTCAAACAACAAAGCACAAAAATGTCCGCACCAAATTCAAACGATTTTCCCAAACCATCTAATCAAGTAAAAGAAACCCTTGCATTCCTTTGGCCCTATATCTGGCCCAAGGGGCGATTTGACTTGCGGGTGCAGGTCATTTTGGCTGTTGTGGCGATGTTTTTGGGCAAAATCATCACCGTGATGATTCCATATACTTATAAATGGGCGACCAATTCATTCACTGCACCACATTTGCCGAATTTGACGTTCTGGCAATTATTGATGCTTTCGCCGATTATTATGGTGGTGGCATATAATGTGGCACGGTTTATGTCACAGGCATTGAACAATTTGCGCGATGCGCTTTTTGCCGCCGTGGGGCAGCATGCGGTGCGCGGTCTTTCCAATCGTTCGTTTCAGCATTTGCATAACCTATCCCTTCGCTTTCATTTGCAACGTCGCACAGGCGGTCTTTCGCGCGTAATTGAACGTGGTAAAGCGGGGATTGAAACCATTGTCCGCCTCGCCATGATGTTTGGCGTACCAACAGTGCTTGAGGTTATTCTAACCGCAATCATCCTAACCAATCAGTTTTCAATTTGGTATGTGGTTGTAATTGCGGTTACGGTTGTAATTTATATTTGGTTTTCAATCTGGGCATCAAACCAACGCATTCAAATCCGCAAGGACATGAACGAAGCTGACACCGATTCCATGAGTAAGGCGGTCGATAGTTTGCTAAACTTTGAAACCGTAAAATATTTCAATAACGAACAATTGGAGATTGACCGTTATAATCGCGCGACCGCGAAGTATGAAACTGCGGCGATTAAAACCTATACGTCACTGGCATGGTTAAACTTTGGGCAGGCATTTATATTCTCTGTTGGTATGTTGATTGTCATGCTTATGAGTGCAAATGAAGTTGTTAAGGGTAATCAAACCATTGGTCACTTTGTGATGATTAATGCCTTTATGATGCAGCTTGCAATGCCATTAAACTTTATTGGCACTTTATACCGTGAAATTGCGGTCGGCCTTATCGATATGGGCGCAATGTTTAGCCTTTTGGACGAAGCCGAAGAAGTAACAGACAAAGAAGACGCCACAGATTTGGTTATAAATAAGGGTGAAATTACTTTTGAAAATGTCAAATTCTCTTATGACCCTGAGCGTGAGATTTTAAAAGGCGTTTCATTCCATGTCCCTGCGGGTAAAACCGTTGCAATTGTTGGCCCATCGGGTGCGGGTAAATCCACCATTTCGCGCCTTTTATACCGTTTTTACGATGTGAAAAATGGTGCTATTAAAATTGATGGTCAAGATTTGCGTGACGTTACCCAAAGTTCCTTGCGCAAAGTAATTGGCATGGTTCCACAAGATACAGTTCTATTTAATGACACGATTAAATATAATATCGCCTATGGTCGCGTTGGTGCAACTGATGAAGAAATTGAAATGGCGGCAAGCCGTGCGCAAATTTCTGGCTTCATCAATGCCCAACCTCATGGCTATGACACCGAAGTGGGCGAACGCGGTCTAAAACTTTCTGGCGGTGAAAAACAACGGGTTGCAATTGCCAGAACCATCCTAAAAGCGCCACCACTTTTGATTTTGGATGAGGCAACATCGGCACTTGATACCCATACCGAACGTGAAATTCAGGCTGCTTTGGACGAGGTCTCCAAAAACCGCACCACATTGGTTATTGCCCACCGTCTATCAACTATTGTGAATGCCGATGAAATCATTGTGCTTAAGGATGGTGTAATTGCCGAACGTGGCAAACATGATGATCTAATCGCCCAAAATGGCATCTATAAATCCATGTGGGAAAAACAAAAATCGGCATCCGAAGCGTTGGAAACCTTGGCTCAAATGGGTGATGATTAAATAAAATAATAATGCAAATAAAATCGGAAACCGCGCTTTTCGATTTTATTTTCTGCCTTCCACCAAAATCTTGAGTGAGCGCGAATGCGCGAGGGTGAGGTTTTGATTTATCCATGTGGGAAAACAAAAATCGGCATCCGAAGCGTTGGAAACCTTGGCTCAAATGGGTGATGATTAACTTTCCTCAAGCAGCGACAAGGTAAATTCGCGCAGGCTTGCCCCATCCAAAGAAGGGTTCACAAGCCGTAAATTTGTAAAACCGATATAAGCGGAATAAAGAATTTGCGCGTTTCGTTCGGCGTCAAATTGTTTCATTCCTGTGGCTTGAAAAATTGATTTTAAGGTTTCAATGCGCAAATTATCAATGAATTGAATACGAATACGCGCTTCTTCATTACGGCTTGCCCATTCACGAATCGCAAGCTCAACTTTCGTGCCGCCAAGCTCATCATCTGGTTCTTTTATTGCCTCGCCAACGATAAATAATAAGGCATCTTTTGGGTTTTGGAATTTTTCAGAATTATTAATTATGCTTTGAGTCCCAACCGCCTGATAGAAATCTAGCATTGCGGTCTTGAAATCATTTAAATCTTTGAAATCCCAATAAAATCCACCTTTGGTAACGCCGATTTCACGGGCAATAGCTTCGACCCGAATTGCCCCCTCACCGCCTTTTGCAAGCGCTCGAAAGCCGCCCTTTATCCACTTTATTTTTCTTAATTCTGATTTATCCATTAAAAAAATATACGCCATCGTATTTACATTGGCAAATATTTAAAATATACGCTATCGTATATTAAAGGATATTGGCATGAATTGGTATTTTTTTATTGCGGCGTCATTATCATTTTTAACGGCTTTTGTTCATGCCTATTTTGGCGGCAAAGAAGTTGATACAATTATTCAAGCAACCAAAAGCCTTAGTGTGGATGTAAAAACCGTAAGCCAAATTGTCTGGCATTCTGTAACAATTGCTTTTGTGATGATGGGTGGCTTTTGCCTTAGATATAGTTTTTCGCCACCAAACAAAGATCTTATAATTTATTTATTAATTCAAATATTGGCATTTAGTGCGCTATTTATTTTTTACAGTCTTTCTAAATTCAACAATATTTTCCATTATATCCAATGGATTATATTTTTAATAATTGGCGTATTTATTTTACTGGGAAATAAAAATGTTATTGCTTAAAATCGCGGGAATTTTAAACTTCATTGCCGCCGCACTTCACATCGCCGTCATTTTCGGCGGTGAAAAATGGTACCGTTTCTTTGGCGCAGGTGAAGGAATGGCACGTATGGCCAAGGCAGGAATGGCATACCCAACAATAATCACGAGCCTTATCGCATTGATTTTATTTTTCTGGGGGCTTTATGCATGGTCGGCAGCAGGAATTTTTTATAAATTGCCATTAATCACGCCCGCATTATTTGCGATATGCACAATATATTTAATTCGTGGCGGATTGATTTTTTTATTGCCATTCTTCCCCAACCAACAAACAGCATTTAATTTTTGGTCAAGCCTTGTGGTTCTGCTTTACGGCATCATCCATCTATTTGGCACAATTGAATATATAAAGGCATAAAAAAAGGCTTGTAAGAAACAAGCCTTTTTATCAAAATTTGCATTCATTTTATGCCGCGCGGGTCAAACCAGCTTTTGTTGGGTCAACATTATAAAGACCACGGGCATTTTGCACTGGTTTAAATACATCGGTAATACCCAATGTGGTTTCCGCAGCACCCATTAATAAATAGCCCGGTGGTTCAACCTGTGTTGCCATGCGGTCAAGAATACGTTTTTTGGTTGGCGCATCAAAGTAAATCAAAACGTTACGGCAGAAAATTACATCAAAGCGCCCCAAAGCGCGGAAATCATCAAGCAAATTCATAGAGCGATAGCGAACCGCAGAACGAATTTGATCGGAAATTTTCCAGTTTTCGCCCTCTTTTTTGAAATGCTTCATTAAATATTGAACTGGCAAACCGCGCTGCACTTCAAATTGGGTATAAATACCTGCCTTTGCCTTCTCTAGGCAACGTTCAGAAATATCGGTACCAAGAATTTCAACCTTGCAGCCACCCATTTTGTGCCCCAAACTATCAACCAACATAGCGATTGAATAAGGCTCTTGACCGGTTGATGCCGCTGCGCACCAGATTTTAATCGGCGCACCACGTTTTTTTGCGACCAAATCAGGAATAATAATATTTTCCAACAGATCAAACGGGGTTTTATCGCGAAAAAAGAATGTCTCATTGGTTGTCATTGCGTCAACAACGGCGTCAACCAATGGGCTATGCGTTCTTAAACGCAGGCTTGAAACCAAATCGTCAAGCGAAGGGATACCCTCTTTACGCGCGACCGGGCCAAGACGGCTTTCAACCAAATAGGCCTTATCAGGTGTAAGAACCAATCCTGATCTTTCCCTAACTAGTTTTGCAACAAAGTCGAAATCGGCGGGCTTCATACACTTACTCCACGAATTATATTTATTATTGTTGGCGCGATTTCATCGATTGGCTTTATATATGACGCAAGACCAGCCTGCGCAACTGCACCGGGCATACCCCAAACCACAGAGCTTGGTTCATCTTGGGCAACAACCATCGCACCTTTTTCTGTCATTATCTTTGAGCCGTCACGGCCATCATGCCCCATTCCCGTAAGAATGACTGCCAATGCCCTATCCCCATAAACAGCCGAAGCCGAACGGAACAGAGGATCCACCGCAGGACGACAAAAATTTTCCGGCGGATCTTCATTTAACATGGTTTTAACAATGCCATTTACACGGCTTATAACCATATGCTTGCCACCCGGTGCCAAATGGAACACGCCAGGTGTCGCAGGCATATTATTTTCAGCCTCGATAACTTTTGCGCCAGTTTGTTTGGTAAGGTGTTCAGCCAAAATTTTGGTGAATAATACCGGCATATGTTGGGTCATAAATATCGGAACATTAATTTTTCCGGCAAGCCCTTTAACGACAACGCGTAACGCTTCTGGGCCGCCAGTTGACGATCCAATAAATAGTGCCTCGATACGCGCATTATGCTTTGGTGCCTTTAGAACTACGCTATTATTATTTTGTTGCGCAGGAATAAATCGTGGTGCAGCTACTTCTGGCTTTGCACCAGGTTGTGGCGGCGTATATGCCTCGCGACGTTTGCCTAATCCACGAAGTTTACTGAATAAATCGCGCTTATACTCATCTGCGCCCGCAATGCGTCCGGCATCTGGCTTTGGTATATAATCGGTCGCACCTAATGTAAGTGCTTTGATTGTAACCTCGGCGCCTGCCTTGGTAAGGGTTGAGGCCATAATGACCTTTACCCCTGGAACTGCCTTTAATAATTCAGGTAGCGCAGTAATGCCGTCCATTTGCGGCATTTCAATATCAAGAATAATGATATCGGGCTGGAAAGTTCTCGCGCGGTTGATACCGTCAAGACCATTTACGCCATAGCCAACGACTTCAAAATCGCTTTCGGCTTCAATCCAACGCCCTACAAGTCCACGAATAACCGCACTATCGTCGATTATCATGACCTTGATGCGCCGATTTGGCATATTTGTGGGTCTGGCGGCAGTAAAACTCATTATATAAGACCAACTTCCGCAAATTTTGACTGCACAATCTCGCTGTCAAATGGTTTCATAATATATTCGTTCGCGCCCGCTTCCATTGCTTCAACGATTGAAGACATATCATTTTCTGTTGTGCAGAAAACAACAACAGGTGTTTCACCACCTGGGCTTGAGCGTAACTCACGAAGGAAATCAATGCCGTTCATAACCGGCATGTTCCAATCAAGAAGTACCGCATCTGGCATTTCTTGCTGACACTTTCTTAATGCAGCTTGTCCATCCTCTGCCTCATTTACTTGAAAATCCATATCTTCAAGTATTCGACGGGCAACTTTGCGGATAACTCTACTATCATCTACAACTAAGCAACTTTTCATAATCGACCCCTTTGACCCCAAATTCTAGTTACTTTGAACAAGTAACTTTTCAATATCTATGGTCATAAGTAATTTACCCTCAAGACGGTAAATACCACGTGAAATACTTTTCCACTTTGCATCCATATTAATTGGATTAGCTTCAAACTCACTGTCTTTAAGTCTTAGGACTTCACCAACACTATCAACAAGGACGCCATAAGATTCACCCTTATGCTCCACACCAACCGCCATCACACCGACATAACCGTTTTCACGTGGCGGCAAACCCAAGATAACACGCGCATCAATTGCGGTAACAATTCTACCGCGCAGGTTTAAAACACCGGCAATTTCTTTACGTGCGCCGGGAACAGGTGTTAATTCACTGATAGCGAAGACATCATGGATTTCTTTTACCCCAACCCCAAGAATTTGGTCACCAACATGGACGGTTACAAATTCTTGCGTGCCAAAATCGGAAACTACCATATCATCGGATTTTAAAGCGGTCGCGTTCATATTCATAATTCCTTTAGGCTGCCAACCCTTTTTTGGTTGCATATTCAATTGTTGAAATTAGGCCATAACGGTCTGATTTTCTTACTAATGCAGCAAATTCCTGTGCATCAGCTTCGGATGAGCCAGAAAGTGCAACCACAGGCGCACCAGCAGTTCTTTCATCGTCTAGCAAGCGAAGTGCAGAGTTTCTGTCTTCATCAATATCAGCAAGAATTGCAGTCGGTTTTTGGTATTCAGCACAAACCAGTGCCGCAGAAACAGTGTCTACCGCCTCAACATTATAACCAGCAGCTTTTAGAAGTGGGCTTAAAAGATTGCGGAAGAACGGATTGCGCTCAACCAATACAATATTTTTAGGCTCTTCTTTTTTGATTGGTTTATCCCAATCAGTAATCGCATTTGACAAATGATAGCCAACATCAAGAATTTCGGTTGCCCGTCCTTTGATAACAGCAACACCAAGCATTCCACCTTTGTCAGTTGCCATTTCGATATCAAGTTTTTCTTCAACGATATCGAGAATTTCATCAACTGCGAGGCCGATTGCATGTTCATTATGTGTGAATACCAAAATAGGCTGATTGCCACTAGTTTTGATATTTGTGTATGGATCCGCAGGAACAATCGGCATAAGGCTGCCGCGATATTGTACCAATGTTTTTCCATCTGATTGTTCAAAAGTTGATACATCAAGATCTTCAAGACGTGTAACCACACCAAGTGGAACCGCTTTTGGCTCTTCGCCACCTGCGCGGAAGATAATAAGTGATTCTATATCGTCTTTCTTCGCTTCTTGTTTAACAGATTTCTGACGTGAATCTGCTTCTTCGGAAGTATGTTCTTCGGTTTCGCCAACTGCGCGGGCAATTGATTGTGGGTCAATAATCATAATAACTGAACCATCACCAAGAATTGTTGCGCCAGAGAAGGCTTTTACACCAGAAACCGCACTTGAAAGTGGTTTAACCACGATTTCTTCTGTGTCGAATACTTCATCAACCACAATACCGAACATAATGCCGGCTTGTTGCATCACCACAACAAATTGTGTCGAATTATTATCTTTTATATCGTCTTCGGCACCCTCAATGCATAAAGCACCACTTAGGGACATAAGCGGCAATAATCTGTCGCGAAGGCGAAGAACACGTGCCTTATTAAGGGTTTCAACTTTGTGTTCAGATGAACCACCTGCTGAAACCAATTCAACCACGCTAAGCTGTGGAATTGCAAAACGTTGTCCTTTTGCGCCAACTACAAGTGCAGAAACAATCGCAAGTGTAAGTGGAATTTTAATAAAGAACTTTGTGCCCTTGCCTTCGTTTGATTGCAGATCAACTTCACCGCCGATAAGTTTGATATTGGTGCGAACCACGTCCATACCAACACCACGACCAGATAGGTTTGTAACGACTTGTGCCGTAGAGAAACCAGGCGCGAAAATAAAGCGATGGATTTGCGCATCTGGCATAGTCCATGCTTGTTCTTCAGTTACAAGGCCATTTTTAATCGCTTTATCACGAATACGCGCAGTATTAAGGCCCGCGCCGTCATCAGACAATTCAATTACGATATGTCCGCCTTCATGATATGCATTTAGTTTAATTGTACCGGTTTCATTTTTACCAGCAGCAGCACGATCAGCAGGCTTTTCAATCGCATGGTCGCAAGAGTTGCGAATCATGTGGGTTAGAGGATCTTTAATTAACTCAAGAACCTGACGGTCAAGCTCTGTGGCTTCACCTTCTAATACAAGATCAATCTTTTTACCCAAATCACGCGCCGCATCGCGAACAATACGAGGTAATTTCTTCCATGCAGAGCCAACAGGCTGCATGCGGGTTTTCATTACGCTATCTTGCAACTCACCAGTTACAGAAGATAGTCTTTGTAATGGCGCTTTAAATTCTGAATTTGAGTTATTACGCACCATTTGCATTAATTGGTTACGTGTAAGCACAAGTTCTGAAACCATTGTCATTAGGTTTTCAAGAACATCAACATTTACACGAATCGTTTGTGCACTTACGCCACCAGCTTTGCTTGCTGCGTCATCGTCTTCATCACGTGCAGTGGTACGACGTTCAGTGCCACCACGGCGATCTTCTGGGTTTCTAGGAACTGGTGCAGGGGCCTCAACAGCTTCTGATTTTGGTGAAATTTCTTCAACATCAGCCGCCATAAATGCCGCTTCTAATTCAGCAAGTGAAACTTCACCTGGCTTCAAGAAACGTCCAAGGTCTTTATCCCATTTATTGCCATTTTCATCGACAGGGATTGCATCAGCATTATCAGGGGCAGCAGGTTCAGGTTCAGCCTTAACTTCAACTTTTGCTTCAACAGGTTTTGCTTCGGTTTTGCCTTCTGCGGCGCGCTCTAATGCGCCTATAAGGGCGCTATCATCGCCTTCTGGTTCTTGGCCAGTGGTTTCAAGATCTGCAAGAATTTCTTTAATGCGGTCAATTGATTCAAGTACCAATTGCACCGAATCTGGTGTTGCCTCGATTGTTCCATCACGAAACTTACCTAATAATGTTTCGCCTGCGTGCGCAACAAATTGAAGTCGCGGCAACCCAAGAAAACCACAAGTTCCTTTTATGGTGTGGACTAGCCTAAAAATATTATTTAATGTTTCACTATCGGTTGGATCCGACTCAAACTGCACTAATTGTGTATCAACAGTTTCCAAAAATTCATTGGTCTCTGTTAAGAATTCGGCGAGTAACTCATCCATATTTGAAATTCCTACTTAAAGTAGCACAATCCCTTGTTTTATGCTCTTAAACACTATTCTTGCCTCAAGTCCGTTAAAGACATACTAACAGGACAGAAAAAATCTTAGTTATTTGCAGCATTTTTGACGCAAGAACCGTTAAAAAATAATTTTATTTAGCAAATCCTAATTTGCGCTTGGAAAAGCGCTATTTATTGGCTTTTTCACAACGAAACCCGCATGGTTTCACGTCACTATGATTTTGAAAAAATGGTTTGCGCGGCCTGGCGGGCAAATAATAATGTAAGTGATTTTCTTCTTGCGGGTGATAATTTATTAATGACTGCATCATGCAAAATCGTACCACCAAATCTGTCAGCGATAATTAAGCCAGTATTATTGGGCAGTATCTCTTTGGGGAAATTATTATTAACAGCAAAATAAAACTGGTCACAATAATCAATATATTCATGCCATTTTATATCGATGCGAAAATCTTCAAGCGTTGACTTAACCTCGATAATAATAATCTCACCCTTGTCATTAATCCCGCAAATATCAGCACGACGCCCAATTTTTAAACGAAATTCCAAGAGTGGTGCATAACCCAAATCATATAATAGTCGGCTTGCACCATTTGTAACATCGGCAGTTATATCATTACGTAATTCAGATGGAGGTTTTATTGGCATCATTATTTATAGGCATTATTTTAATTTTGATAAAGCCTTGGTCACAAGGCGTTTATCATCGACAATAGCTCTTGTATGGGTTCCAAAACCAATCTCACCACCGGCATCAAAAGCTTTGACTTCAAATTTATATAATTTTCCATCCATGCCAATAAATATTGCTTCTGCACGCACGATGTCAGAAATCGGCGTTGGGGAAATATGTTTTATATTGACGTCAACGCCAACTGAAAGCTCACCGTTTTTTAAAAATGGAGCAAGGATTTTTGCCGATGCCTGCTCCATTAACGCAACAAGTCGTGCGGTTGCCATCACTTGCGGATATTGCTCTTCTGGACTTAGAGATAATGCAGAAGCACAATCCATTGCACGAACCTGGCTTTTTATCACGCCTTTAAGACCAACCGACAATTCCATTTTAAACTCCCATAATTTTATAGTTTTGCTTTTTATTGTATGATTGCATATAAGCACCGAAACACAAGTAAAACTATGGTAGAACAAATTAACAAAGCGAATATAGAACGCCACGCACGTCATATAATGCTAAAAGAAATTGGCGGGCACGGGCAAAAATTAATTGCCAATGCCACTATTGCCATAATTGGCGCGGGCGGCCTTGGTTGCCCATGTGCATTATATCTTGCAGCAGCAGGCGTCGGAAAAATAATCCTTATCGATGATGATGTGGTCGATTTATCAAATTTACAAAGACAAATATTATTTAAAACTAGCGATGTTAGTCGCCCAAAAGTTATTGCCGCAAAAGAGGCATTGAATGCAATAGATGCCGATATTGAAATCATTGCCATACAAGAAAGAATAAACGACCAAAACTCCAACGAAATTTTGGCAAATGTCGATATAATAATTGACGGAAGTGATAATTTTAAAACTAGATTTTTAATCAATAAAACCGCATATGATTTAAAGAAAATCCTTGTATCAGGGGCATTGGGTCGTTTTGACGGGCAAGTTGCGGCATTTGATTTTGCAGACCCCAACAGCCCTTGTTACCAATGCTTTGTGCCTGAAACACCGCCAATAGAAGAAGATTGCAATATACTTGGCGTTGTTGGGGCAATTTGTGGAGTTATTGGCGCTTTAATGGCATTGGAAACCATCAAAATAATAACCAAAAATCGTGAGACTTCCCTTTTGGGACGAATTTTATTATACGATGGATTGAAAGCGCAATCACGAACATTGAATATACCCAAAGATAGGAATTGTAATACATGCGGGCATCATTAGTTTTCACATTTGCAATTTTGACAATCCCGTCATTTGCAAATGCCCAAACAAAAAATATCTGCACATTACTAAATGCTAATCCCGATTGGGCCGATAGTGTGGTTGAAGCCGAAGAAAAATGGGGCGTTTCGGCCGGCAACATCCTTGCCTTTATTGATCAAGAAAGCCGTTTCCGCGCCAATGCCGCAAGTGGCCCAAACTATGGCTATGCACAAGCAACGCAACAGACCTGGAATGGCTTTTTAAAAGATACAAAAATTGGCAATAAATCGAGAAGTGACTTTGATGCGTCTGTTCATTTTGTTGGCTGGCATTTTAAACAAATGAATAAGCAATTTGGTATTGGTATGAATAATGTTTCCGAACAATATCTTGCATACCAACTTGGAAGCGGTGGTTATAAAAAAGGTGCACCCGCTGCATCGCGCAAAACCGCTGCATCGGTGGCATCCCGCGCACGTATCTTTGAATATCAGCTTGATAATTGCGACTAGCTTAAAATACCCGGAAAGAATTAACCCATTAAAAAATTGCCATGCAGCTTTGTTATAGGTTGTGTTTCGTCATCCTGCCATGCGAATGCCTCAAGATTAGCAACCCGCCGCCCCTGCTTATAAACCAATGCTTTGAAATGAACATCTTTTGGGCGACCAGGGCGCAAAAAATCAATTGTAACATTGATGGTTTTCGGCAACCTTTCAAGTTTTCGGGTCATTGTAAGCTGCGCAACAGCAGTTAATTCAAGACATGCGCCAATAACGCCACCGTGAATTAGTTGGGTTAAAGGGTTACCAACTAAATCAGTCTTGAATGGAAGTCTCGCAAGAATGTCCTCATTCTCAAAATTAAATTCAAGCCCCAAATGTTGGCAATACGGCATTTCTTCGAGTAATTTGTTTAAATAACGTGGCATATATAGCGCCTATTTCGGTTGAATTTTAGTATAGGAAAAAGTGCTTTGAACGGTTGCAATCAAATCCGCCTCTTCATCACCTTCTTCAGTGTCATAAACATTGGCGCGCACAAAAGCGATGGTTTTAGTTGATTTATAGCAATGTGCCTCGCAACGGATTGGATTTCCCTTGCGCGATGGGCGCATATAGTCGACACGCAAATCAAGGGTAACTGGCAAAATTGCCTCGGAAAAAGCGGTCATACCAGCCGTGCCACAGGTTTGGTCAAGCAATGTCACCACCGCCCCAGATGCCATAATCCCCTTTTCCTTATCACTAAGCAGTTTTTCGTTATAGGGAAGCATCCCCGTTGCCCTGCCCTTTGATAATTTGGTTAGTTTTGCACCGATTGCCTTTGACTGTGGAATAACATCCGACATCATATCAAGGTTTTGCGTCAAATACTCCCATGGTTCAGTTTTATGGGGTTCAGCTTTATGGGGTTCGTCTTCATTAGCCCCTGACTTATTAATATCCAAAGCCTCGGCATCATTTTCAATATTTGTCTTATCGTTCATATTTTATTACTCATTGAGACTGTGTTATCAATTTTTGCAAGTTTGGCAAGCAAAACCAAAAAAAACATCTGCCGACTTATGGCTAAAATTCCTTGCTTAGTGACTATATTGCCTTTAATGAATAGGTACAAAGAGGATTAATATGTTTGGCTGGTTTAAAAAGAAAAAACCCATAGAAGATATACAGGTCAATGAAGAAAAATCGGTTGAAGCGGTTGAAACTTCTAGAAATGTTGAAGAAATTCAAACCGAAACTTTGCCAATAGTCGCGCCAAATGAACCCAATTCAATTGTGGAAAATATCCAAGAATCCACCATTAGTGAAGAGGCAAAAAAGGGGCTATTTGAAGGGTTAAAAAGATCCTCAGCACGCATCGGTGATGGCATTACATCAATCTTCACCAAGGCTAAACTTGATGAAGACGCGCTTGAAGAACTCGAAGAATTATTAATTCTTTCTGATATGGGTGTTGAAACAGCACGCAAAATAACCGCTGAAATGGCGCGCCGTCGCTTTGAGAAAAGTGCAAACCCAGAAGCAATACGGGCAGAGCTTGCAGAAATTATTGCACAAATGCTTGCACCTTATGAAACTTCCAAAGATCCATGGACAGGCAATACAAGACCGCAGGTTATAATGTTTGTTGGTGTCAATGGCTCTGGCAAAACCACCACAATTGGGAAAATTGCACAAAACCTTGTTGATAATGGTCATAATATTATGCTTGCCGCCGCAGATACCTTCCGCGCCGCCGCATCAGAGCAATTATTGGTTTGGGGTAAACGGGCAAATGTGCCAGTTATTGCCAAAGAAAGCGGTGCCGATGCAGCGGGGCTTGCATTTGAAGCACTTCAAAAAGCCAAAGCAGAGGATAAGGATATCCTTCTAATCGATACTGCTGGAAGATTGCAAAACAAAGTCGAGCTTATGGCAGAGCTTGAAAAAATTATACGCGTCATCAAAAAACAAGATGAAAGCGCACCCCATGAAACTTGGCTAGTTCTTGATGCCACAGTTGGGCAAAACGCAATATCACAAGCCGAAGCCTTTATAAAATCTGGTGGGGTTACCGGCATTATCATGAGTAAATTAGATGGGACCGCAAAGGGCGGGATTTTACTTGCCTTGACCGAAAAATATAAATTGCCGATTTACTTTATTGGGGTTGGTGAAAAAGTCACTGATTTACAACCATTTAACGCCCACGAATTTGCCAAAGCATTGGTAAATATTTAAGCAATAATAAAAAAAGCGGAAGATAAGTCTTCCGCTTTATTAATCGATTTATATAGCCAAATAACGCTATTATGAGCCAGTATGGTTACCGATTTCGTTGCCAACTTTGTTGAAAGCTGCACCAGTTTTTTGACCCAAAGTGGTCAAGCCGCCGATGATTACAACAGCGATAAGAGCAGCAATCAAACCATATTCGATTGCAGTTGCACCTTTTTCATTTTTAGCAAAACGTTTAAATAAATTTTTCATCTTTTGACTCCCACCGTCATACTTTTAATTTTGAGCAATTTTCAAGCTCAAAAACTAATTTATACTAAAAAATTTAACAATAAGTTATTTTTATTGATAAAATAATATAAAATTTGAAATATTTTTTCTCTTTTTTTTATAAGCGGAAGTTTAATCTTCCACTTATAAATATAGTTATTAAGATACTAGATATTATACGCTACCGATTGTGTTGCCAACTTTGTTGAAAGCAGCACCAGTTTTTTGACCCATAGTGGTCAAGCCGCCGATGATTACAACAGCGATAAGAGCAGCAATCAAACCATATTCAATTGCAGTTGCGCCTTTTTCATTTTTAGTAAAACGTTTAAATAAATTTTTCATTTCAGTCTCCAAATACATACTTTTTTAACCGATGACTTTGTTATATTTGTCGTCATCTCATGTGCGGTTATATACGACTTGAACTAAGACTTAGTGAAAAACTAAGGTTTATAATAAGTAAAAAGCATTCATAAAATTTTATGTTTCCCTATATCTACACTATATAAATATAAAGGAATTTTTTTTGCGTCTTAACTGTATAGATAATTTAATTTTTTTTGCATTACTGCACTTATAATTTATTAACCATTATTTCACGCATTCGTGGCAAATTTCGCTAAATCGCCATTCGAAGTATCGAATCGCGTGGAATACATATGGAAATGTCATAATGCCAAAACTAAGTTTCAAAATTTCAAGTGCTTTAATTGCCATAAGCATGGCGGCATCGCCGGTTTTGGCACAGTCTATGAATATTGAGGTTGACCAATCCACATCGCTGCGCCTTCCCTCTGATGCATCGGGCATTGTTGTTGGCAATCCTGGCGTAGCCGATGTTATAGTTCATGAACCCCGCGTTCTTTTATTCATTGGTAAATCTGTCGGAACTTCTAGCGTTTTAGTGGTTGGCAAAGGTGGTCGTAAACTTTATTCAGGCACAATCCGCGTTTCATCGGCACCTGCTGGTCGTGGTGTTGTAACCATTCAGCGTGGTGCAGCCCTTAGCACAGCAATTTGTGAATCACGATGCGTTCAAGTGGGAACACCTGAAGACAGCGCCGAAGAAGCGCAGAAAGCATATAATGCCGCAAGAGCACGCGCAACATTTACGTCAGGTAAATAGTTGCAGATTTACTCTTTTGATTAAGTCTTTTGAAACCCACTTATGATAACGATATTTGATTAATGTGGGTGCAGTATGTTCAAAAAATTTAGAAGAAACCTAAAAAAAAGTGAAAAAGGTGTAACAGCGGTAGAATTTGCCCTTGTCGCAGCACCTTTCTTTTTCTTGATTTTTGCACTTATCGAGATTATGGGTATTTTCTTTGTGCAAACTACCCTTGAAGCCAGTCTGGCAGCTGAAGCACGAAAAATCAAAACAGGGCAGGCACAAACATCTGCAATCCCAATCACACAAGCTGATTTTAAAAAAGCGGTTTGTGATCGCATGTTTGGAATGATTGATTGTGACCACCGCCTTTTCGTTATGGTTCAGGCCTTTGGATCAACGGTTCCTGCGGGCCCGCTTGCCCGCCCTTGGGATGATGGAACACTAAGCCCTGGTTCTGCTGCTGATGAGCCTTATGAGGCATCTGGCGCGGGCGACATGGTTATTGTACGCGCATATTACATCTGGCCATTAATGACCCCAGGCATGACTAATGCATTAAGCAATTATTCCGATGCCAATTTAGGTAATTACAACCGAATTCTTATTGCGACCTCTGCCTTCCGTAACGAACCTTTTAACTGAGGAATTACAATGAAACTCCGTTCAAAATCTGACAATTCAAATAAAAGAATTGCATCACGCAAACAACTTGGTGAGCGTGGCGTTGCGGCTGTTGAATTTGCCCTCATTGCACCAATCATGATTTTGATGTTGTTTGGTTCTACTGAATTAACACAAGCAATTACAATTGATAGAAAAGTCACAATTGCGGCATCAACAATTGCCGATTTGGTAACACAAGGTAGCACCCTTGACTGTACAGTTTTAAAAAATGCCGATGCCATCACACGTGAAGTTTTTGCCCCGTATGACACACAAGGTGACGCCGCAAAAATCACTGTCGTAAGCGTTGCACTTTATGGTACAACCCCAAAAGTTGAATGGAGCAGAACAGTTGATGTTGGTGGCAATTGCGTTCAAGATTCCGCATATCCAGCCGGCGCAACCGTAAACGTTAGCGGTACAGATTCCGGCGGCAATACAATAAATTTAATTTCATCAATGCTTACTGCTGATAATGCAATTATCATCGGCGATGTTGAGCTTAAATATGAATCCATTGGCACAAAATTCATAAGACAATATTATAATATGGGCGAACGTTTCTTTTACCGCCCCCGCAAATCTGATAAAATATGCTATACAGGTATAACTACAAGCGGATGTTAAAAAAAACCTCTGTCATATGACAGAGGTTTTTTCTTAATAAGCAAGGGGGCTTTAACGCCCCCTTTTTAATTAGATGTGATAAGCACGTTCGCCATGTTCTGCGATATCCAAACCTTCTTCTTCAGCATCAGTTGATGCACGAAGACCAACAGTGAATTTGATGATGTAGAAGGTGATTGCAGTTGCCACAGATGTCCAAACAATTGAAACAAGAACTGCTTTGGTTTGGATTAGAACTTGTGCAACCATTTCATAGTTTGCAGGAGGGGTGCCACCTAGTGCAGGCGCTGCAAGAATGCCGGTTGCAATCGCGCCTACTGTACCACCGATACCGTGTACACCGAATGCGTCAAGGCTGTCGTCATATTTGAAGATATGCTTAACTTTGGCAACAAAGAAGATACAGATTGGTGAAACAAGAAGACCAAGAACAATCGCACCGATTGGGCCAGAAACACCACATGCCGGAGTAATCGCAACCAAACCTGCAACCATACCTGATGCAAGGCCAAGCATTGACGGACGTTTGTTCAATACCCATTCAACAGCTGCCCAAGACAAACCAGCCGCAGCAGTTGCAAGGAAAGTGTTCACCATTACCAATGCAGTAGTGCCGTTTGCTTCAAGGTTTGAGCCAGCGTTGAAACCGAACCAACCAACCCATAGAAGGCCTGCACCAACATAAGTTAGTGTTAAAGAGTGTGGTGCCATTGGCTCATTACGGTAACCAGTACGTGGTCCAAGAATTAAACACGCAACCAATGCACCGAAACCAGCGTTAATGTGAACAACGGTACCGCCTGCAAAGTCCAAAGTACCCCATCCAAACATAAGACCTTTTGCTTCCCAAACCATGTGTGCGATTGGGTAATATGACAACAAAGGCCAAAGAACTGAAAACACTACAACAGCAGCAATTTTCATACGTTCAGCAGTCGCACCCAAAATTAGCCCTGGGGTAATTGCCGCAAATGTCATTTGGAATGCAACGAACACAAGCTCAGGAATTTCATAACCGGCACTAAATGTGGCGGCGTTTGAACTTGCGGTTACGCCTTTAAGGAATGCTTTTGAGAAATCACCGACAAATGCGCTGCTAGAACCACCATCAGTAAATGCAAGGCTATAACCCCAGAATGCCCATGCAATCATGCCGATTGATGCGACCACCGCAACATGAACCAACATTGAAAGCATATTTTTTGCGCGAACTAAACCACCATAAAATAATGCAAGACCTGGAACAGTCATTGCCAATACCAATACTGTCGAAGTTAGCATCCATGCGGTATCACCCTTATCGACTACAGGTGCCGGTGCCGCCGCAGCATCTTGCGCCCAAGCGCTGTCAACATGACCAAGACCAGCAATGATAGCCGCCCCTGCCAATAAAGGCATTGCGCGTTTTGCAACGCCTAATGCCGTATCCCCGAAATTGTTTAATTTAGTGCTCACTGCCCATTCTCCTCATGCTATGTGCGCGTTTGGTTTCGCACAATCACGCAATTTAATGCACTTTAAATGGACAAATTTGCAGCATTATTTTCAAGGTATATAGTTATTTTAATACTGTCTTGATGATAATAGCATAATTTTTAATCAGGTTGTGATTATTTTTTTAGCTATTAACGCATTTTAATCAATTTCACCGAACGCAGCGTCTCCAGCGCAATATAATTGCATAATTATTGATAAATAATATATTAAATTGCGCGGATAATAATATCTATCTTTAATAACAACTAACCACGTGGGTGCGCCTTAGCATAAGTTTGCAGCATCATGGCCGAATCTATTGCCGCATATTTTTGCGTGGTTTTTAAAGATGCGTGGCCCAATAATTCTTGAATCGACCGTAAATCACCGCCATTTTCAAGCAAATGCGTTGCAAATGAATGCCGCATTGCATGTGGTGTTGCCGTAGAGGGTAAAGCAAGCGCACCACGCAAAGTTTGCATTAAACGCTGCACAATACGGGGATTTAAAACCTCACCCTTTTCGCCAAGAAACAAAAAACCATCTGCGGCAATTTTATACGGACAGGCGGCAATATATTTATCAATCTCAAGGCGAATTTTTTCAAGCAAAGGAACGATTCGTTCTTTATTGCCCTTTCCCAAGATGCGTAAATATTGCGCATCTTGCACATCAGACAATTTCAATGCCAAACATTCGGCAATCCGTAAGCCACAACCATATAATAAAGAAAGTATCGCCGTGTCACGTTTTGCAATCCAATCATTCTTGGCAAGTTCTGGCGCGGTAAATATTAAATCTTGTGCTTGATTCTGGCTTAAAGGGCGCGGGGCGCGGGGTTTGTTTTTTGGTCCGCGAACCAAGGCAATCTGTGGATTTGATAATTCAAGTTTTTTATCACAATATTTGTAAAAAGACCTAACCGCAGCCATCGCACGATTAATCGAGGCATTATCAAGCGGTGTATCTGCATTGCGTAATGATGACAAATAAGACCGAAAATCCGCCGGCTTTAATTCCATCAGGATTTTTTGGGTTACAGTTTGCGCAAAATGCCTCGCCAAAAACTTGGCGAAAACCATAAAATCATGGCGATATGCGTCAATAGTCTTGGGCGAATAGCGTCTTTGCCCCAACAAAAAGCCAAGCCAGTTATTGATAATATTGTTTATATTTTCATCAACATACAGGCTTAACACAATTGCAATGCCTTAAATTAAATATGACCCTGCTCTTCAAGACGGGTAAGGACGCGTTCAACCACACGGGCAAAGAATGTAATTAACTCATGCCCCATATCATCACGGAAGCAATCAAGGTCCGAACTGGCAATCGCCAAAAGACCAATTCGTCCTGATTTACCAAATTGCAAACGTGCCAAAGCTTCTGAACGGACGTCTGATGCATCCGCGCCATATAACCAATTGCGTGGTCTGTCTAATGCGCCAAGGCTTACTGGGCGCTCCGCAGGAACGGTGCGTTCAACAAAAGACCCGATTTTATCAAGGCTTTGTGAATCATAAGTCGTGTCAGAGATTGCCAAAATGCACGCATCCGCCGCCAAAGAGAAGGCAACATGACCAGATAAGCGATCTTGTAAATCTTCGGCATCTTCGCTGTCTAAAACCGAAATAATCGCCTCTTGGACACGCATTTGCGCTTCATAATTATTTCTTGCGGTTTCAACGATTTGGGCAAAACGCGATTTTGCCTCATAAGTTTCACGCATCATACGGTTGCGCGCCAAGTCTTCAAAACTAATGAGATTGCCATTTGCCGGCTTTGCCGCAATCGCGTGTAAAATTTCTGAATCATTGCGGATAAAATCCGGATTACGCAAAATGAATTCCCGAATATCATCAAGATTTACAATAGCTTCATTAAGCGCACGTTGTTCAAACTGTCCCATCACCAATTTCCCAATCCACCTTCCGGCTTTTTATCTTGTGATTGACATTTCACCACAATTTGGTGAACAGGGGGTTTAAAATCACCAAACAAAAGGTTAATTTTATGACTAAAATGTGTCTTTTTGCAGAAAACCTATATTAATCAGCATTTTTATCAGCTGCAAAAAGCAATCATTTTCTTGCATTTTTTTGAAAAATATTTTTGAGAAACTTTGAAACTAATTAATTGAACGCCAATAAGTTTACATATGCAATATGCCGCCCAAAGCTTGGCACGATGAACCCTTGCTCATCAATCGAAGTCTTACGCCTTCTTTCCATGCGCCCGTAAAGCGGTTGAAGATAATGGATTAAAGCGTGCCGGAATATAAACCCAGGTCGGTGGCGGGTCGGTGGCAACAAGTTTTGCTTTGCTAAGCGGTAAGCGCGAATTGGCAAAATGGCGCGCCATACGCCCTAATCTTGCTTTTGGCCCTGCGGTGGGGCGTGAAACCACGCAGATTGGCACTTCATTGACAATTTCTTTCCATCCGCGCCAATGCTCGAAACCGCCAAGATTATCGCCACCCATAAGCCATACAAAATGCACACCTTTATAACGCCGTTTTAATGCCTTTAAAGTGTCCAATGTATATTGGGTTTTTAAATCGCTTTCGATGGTTGTCACCACCATTCTTGAACCACGTACAACCGACTTAACCGACTTCAGGCGTGCCGCAAGCGGTGATGAATTCTTTTTCAATGGATTTTGTGGACTTACGAGCCACCAAACAAAATCCAAGCCCAAAAGTGCGCGTGCGGTTTCGGCAACATGCAAATGCCCAGCATGCGCAGGGTCAAAAGACCCGCCAAGGAGACCTATTTTCTGTCCCGGGTATGCAAGCGGGCAATTTCGTTTCATTTAACTATGGTCTCACCTGTCCAGTGCCACGTACCACATATTTATAGGTCGTAATCCCCTCTGCACCCACTGGTCCGCGCGCATGCAATCGACCGGTTCCAATACCAATTTCACCACCAAAGCCAAACTCCCCCCCATCGGCATATTGCGTAGAAGTATTGTGCATTACGATTGCACTATCAACCTCGGCAAGGAATTTATTTGCCGCCAACATATCTTCGGCAATAATCGCATCAGTATGACCAGAGCCATGTTCCGCAATATGGGCAATGGCCTCATTAATGTCTTCAACAATTTTTACCGATAAAATTGGTGCAAGATATTCGGTATTCCAATCATCGTCATTGGCAACACCCATTGGAATAATCGTCCGCGCCTTTGGGCATCCCCGCAGTTCACAGCCACCTTGCGACAAGGCAAACGCAAGTTCCGGTAAATATTCACCCGCCACCTCAGCATCAATTAACAGGGTTTCGGTTGCCCCACAAATTCCGGTGCGGCGCATTTTGGCATTTAACGTAACCTCAATCGCCTTTTTCTCATCGGCTGATTTATGAATATAAGTATGGTTGATACCATCAAGGTGTGAAAGCACGGGAACTTTTGCTTCATTTTGCACACGTTCAACCAGTGATTTACCACCACGTGGCACAATCATATCAATATTGCCGCCCATCCCTTTTAGCATTTCGCCAACCATTGCGCGGTCGGTTGTTGGTACGAATTGAATTGCATCCTCTGGCAAGCCCGCCGCCTTTAGACCAGCGCGCAAAGCATTTGCAATCGCGGTAGAACTTTTAAAGGCATCTGAACCACCGCGTAAAATCACGCTATTTCCCGAACGCACGCATAAACCACCCGCATCGGCGGTTACATTTGGGCGGCTTTCATAAATAATGCCAATTGTGCCAATTGGAATGCGCACTTTTTGCATTACAAGACCGTTTGGCCGTGTCCATTCTTCGATAACATTGCCAACATTGTCACCCTGAACAGACATTTCTTCAAGACCTTTGGCAATTGCTTCAAGCCGGTTTTCATCAAGTTTTAGGCGATCAATCATTGACGGCGCTAATTTATCGGCAATTGCACGTGTAACATCATCACGATTTGCCGCAAGAATCTCATCTTTGGCGGCACGAACATGTTTTGCCATTAAACCAAGCGCTTTTGAGCGGGTTTCACAATTACTGGCGGCAAGAATTTTGGCGGCACTTTTCGCGCGTTGCCCCATCGAAAGCGATAGCGCATCAATATTCAGTTCATCTGCTTGTGGTTTTGCAATTGTGTCCGTCATTTTGCCTGCCGAAGTTTATATCTTCGTATAAAGCCATCTAAATATATTTGCAATTAATGGGGGCGCAAAAGTTTAGCTTAAAATGCCAAAAATCGCGTTATAGACCCCTTTTAAAGCCGCGACGCCTGCAACAACGCCGATATAAGTGAAGAAGAAGCTTAATAAAAACAATAAAAAAGAAATAATTATCAAAACGCCGTCACGCTGCAACAAGCCTAGTGCAAGAAATGCAATACTTAGGCCAGGAACAAAGTTGGCAAATGGAATAGGCAAAAGCAAAATTACCGCCAAAATCAAAACCTGAATTCCCAGAAAAATCGAAATTGGTTTTTCGGTCAAAAATTCAAGTCTTGGCTTTATCCATTTTTCAATTTTCTCAAGAATTGGTACGGTTTTTATAATTGTGTTACGAAAACTTGTAGGCTCAATTTTATATTCACTAACTTTTTTTGGAAGCCAGATTTGCCCCGCGCCAAATATCATTTGTAATGCAGGCGCAATTAACAAAGTCCCGAAAATTGTTGAAATACCGGGTATATTGGGAATGCAATTTGGTGCAGCAAGAATAAAAAGCAACAAACCAAAAGCGCGCCCATCAAGCCTACGGAGAACTTCACTCACGGTAATTTCAACGTCACCTTGAAACGATTCTTTCAGCTCATTTAAAAGAACTGAGGTTTTTACATGATGAGTTGACAAAATATACCCCTGATTGTCCCGGTAATTTGCGTTTATAATTATAAATGTGACTTTATTTTGATTTACGCTGTTTAAATTTCAAAGCGCGCGCCAAAAGTCCTTTTGCACCCAAACCACTAACCCCAAGGTCAGTAGTAAAGTCACGGACAACCCCATTTGCATCAATTATAAGATATGATGGAACCCATTGAATTCCAAATGCTTTATAAACTGCGGAATCGTCATCAATTGCGACCGGATATGAATAGCCTTTTTCTTTAAAGAAATTATCAAGGCTGCCCCAGCGACCATAACGACCACGGGTATGAACCGCTACAAATTGTACGCCAGGGGTCGCACGAACAAGCCCCGCAAGCTCGGCAACATTTGGGGCATCAGCCATACAATCAGGACACCAAAGACCAAAAAATTCAACAATCGTCACTTTTCCAGCAAAATTCTTATTGCTAAAAGTGCCACCACCGCGCATTGGGGCAGTGAATGCAGGAGCTTTTTTGCCAACGCCCGCAAAAGTCGTTGGTCTGTCGCCTGCCAATGCAGTACCAGCAGCGAGTAAAGGTAAAACAGCGCCCGCCGCCAAAACGTTACGGCGCGATAATTTGCTTGAATTTTGGGTCATTTTTAATCCTTTAAATTCCTACTTTCTAAATAGGAAAATATTCTTAATATTTCAAGACATGAAACATCAATATAATTTTAAAATATCCATCACTTTGCGGGAAAATAATCTTGCTGTTCGGCTAGATTTGAATGCCCACGCATGATCCAGAATTTTCCCTTTATCATTTAAAATAAGGGTAGATGGTGTTCCAGGGATGCCAACCGCATCGGTTAATTTGCGGTCTTCGTCATAAATTGTGGTCAATTTATATTCTGGCGGTAATTTTGAATACCATTCATTGATTGAACCAAAACTGTTGGGAACTTTGCCGACATGAACCTCGATAATTTCTATGCCCAATTTTTTTAGATGCAAAATCGCCTCGCGCCAATATGGTTCATCCTTGGCACAAGTAGGACACCAAAGTCCGAAAAAATGAACGATTACTGGTTTGCCTAATTTTGTAAAATTTATGGTTTTGCCATCAATGGTCTTAACATCCATATCCGGCATCATTTTGGTTATTAATTTCGCCGCCGGATCACGCGCACAGGATGATAACACACCCATTATTGACGAAAGGCCTAATGCCGAAAGCCCCAGAGAACCAATAATTTCGCGCCTTCTAATCATTTTCAGCACCTTTCGAAAAATACGCTTTTAACTTATCACAAGCGAAAAATAATCGAAAATAATTAATTATTGATTTTAAAGCGGTTCTTGTTGTGTGATGCAATGGAAAGAGCCACCACCAGTTAAAACCGCTTCGGCCTTTATGCCAATGATTTTATGATTTGGAAAACAATCGGCCAAAACCTTTAATGCCGCATCGGCGCTTGGGGTTCCATAATGCGGCATTACCACGCTACCGTTGCCGATAATAAAATTCATATGTGACGCAGGGATAATTTTGCCGTCTTCATCGGTAACTTTACCTGGAGATGGGGCGCGAACAACCTCAAACCCATTGCCAAATTCATCGCGAACTCCGCATAAATCATTATAGATTTTATCCAAAACTTCTTGATTTGGATCATCATCAACCGGTGATTGGCAAATAATTGTTCGTTCACTCACAAAGCGTGCAATATTATCAATATGCCCATCAGTATGGTCATTTAACAAGCCATCACCCAGCCATATCATTTGCGTCATGCCAAGGTTTTCAAAAAATAAAGTTTCGATGTCTGCTTTTGATAATTGTGGGTTACGGTTTTTGTTCAATAAACATTGGGTCGTGGTTAGGAATACCCCCTGCCCATTGCCATCAATTGAACCACCTTCTAGCACCATTTCAATATTTTCAGATTGCACCAAAGCGGCATTGGCAAGTTTGCCATTTACTTCATCATCATGGTCAAGCACATATTTGCCGCCCCAACCATTAAAGCCAAAGCAAAGGGCAATATTATTATCGCCATCCTTGGCAAAAATTGGACCAGTATCACGCAACCAAATATCACCAAATGGAATTTCAAAAAGCTCGACAACATCTGGCAAAGCTGCGCGCGCACTTTTATATGCTTCATCACCACTTACCAGCAGTTTAACCTTATCAAACTTACCATTATGCGGTGTAATAAGTGCCTTTATCATGGCCGCAATTTCGGCGCGTGCTGGTTCAATATCTTCAAGCCATAATTCTTTATCAGAAGGCCAACAAGTCCAGATAGCGCGGTGTTCTTCCCACTCTGCGGGGATGCGGATTTTATTGCTCAATTTATCCTCGAATTAATTATTTCTGATATCAGAAGCGCCGGAAATATTATTGATTTTAACTTCGCCAGAGCCATAAGAGCGCACAACCGGATTTACCGCAGTTCCTTTATATTCAATATCGCCAGAACCAGATAAGCGCGCATTAATTGAACCCTTGCCACCTTTTATCTTTATATCACCAGAGCCAGAAGCTTGTAATTGTAAATCTTTTGCAGAGGCTATTTCAACATTGCCAGAGCCAGAAACATCAACATTGGCATGCCCTTGGATATCGCCAACTTCACTATTGCCAGAGCCAGAAATATTAAGGTTTAAAAGATTGCCAACCCGTCCAAGTTTCACATCACCAGAGCCAGAGATATCAACAAGTGCATCTTTGCCAATATCACGTGCCATAAAATCGCCAGAACCACTTCCATTAAGTTCAAGGCTATTTTTAACATTGCCAATTATAATGTCACCGCAACCACTTACTTCTATGGCTGCACCACCAATATCACCGGCACGCACAGAAATTTCGCTATTTTTTATGCGAAGTCCATCACGATCAGAGCCTTTGGCAATGATTTTTGGTAAATCTTCTGGGTAGTATTTTTGACCATTAATTTTCAAAACTTGTTCATTGCCGCGCTTCTCGCATGAGATATTATTGATACGACCAACATCAGATGTGACAAGCATACCTTTTGAAAAAGCAATTGCATTGGCGCGAATTTTACGCCCCTGCTTGATTTCAAGTGATAATTCATCATGCCCCGAAGTTCGATATTCCAGCACGCCAACAAAACCGCGAATATCAAGAATCTGCGGGCGTGGGCCTGCAAAAGCCGAACCCGCAATTAAAGACAAAGCAATAACAGACGTAAAAACCACTTTTTTCATAATGACACCTATATTTCATTAAGGCGGTTTGCACCGCGTTCAACCACATAATGTTTCAAATTGAAATATTTTGCGCTTTTGTCCCAAGTGCTTGGGGTTGCACGAAGTTTAACATCCATTTTTTCTTTATCAACCTCAACAAGGCCATAACCATTAACACGGTCATCAAAGAATTTAATATGCGGGTTATCAGGAAGCATATCCATAAATCTTTTATAATTATAAGATTTTGAAGTTATTGAACCACCAACAAACTCAACCGCCACAGTTTCAGATTTCTGGTCGGCATAATTGGCCTTCACATCAGAGGCAAAGAATGCGTGCATATCGCCACCGATAATCACACATTGCGCCTGTTTTTGACGTTTTTGAATGGCATCAATCAGTTTTTGACGCGCCGGTTCAAAACCAGACCAGCCTTCATTGAATGCACCATCCTCACCTTTTGAGGTTTTTTGGAAAATCGTGCTGAAGAGTGTGGGCTGTACCAAGACATCCCATTTCGCAATGCCGCGCATCATGTTTTCATTAACAAAACGCTCTTGCGCAGCGCCCAAAATAGTGCGGTTTTGGTCTTGTAATTCGGTACAGGTTGCGCGGGAAACCACTTCTGCCTCAAAACGACCAGGGGTCGGGCATGCCGCGCGCGCGCGATATTGGCGGGTATCAAGCAATGTAAACTCAACCAAATTACCATAAATCGATTGCCCATAAATCCGCATATGGTTTGACGCATCAAAGCGAGAGCGTGAACGCAAAGGAATATGTTCAAAGAATGCTTTATAGGCATTATATTTACGCTCAACAAAACGCTTTTCATCATTTACGGGGCGGGTTTCACCAAAATCGCCTTGATAGTCATTGGCAACCTCGTGGTCATCCCAAATGAATAGCCATGGTGCAACTTGGTGCGCGCGTTGCAAATCTTTATCAGTTTTGGTTAGCGCATGGATAAGGCGATATTCATCAAGGGTGAATGCCTCATTAACCGGCATACGGCGCAATTGCGGCCCATATGAAACCTCATAAATATAATCACCAAGACCAAGGATTAAATCAGGGTTTTGGTCGGCAATATCGGCATATCCGGTATAATAACCCTGCTCATAGTGGGCGCATGAGGTCCAGGCAAATTTTAATTTATCAAAATCTGCACCCAGCATCGGTGTGGTTTTTACCCGCCCAACCGGACTGGCAACACCGCCGCAATTAAAGCGGTAGAAATATTGGCGATTTGGTGCAAGACCATAAATCTCGGCATGAACTGAATGCGCCATATCGGGGCGGGCAATTTCGGTTTGGCGGCGGACAATGTTTTTAAAGCTTGGGTCGGTTGCCACCTCAACATTTACTTCAACCAAATCTTGGGTAAATGCCTGCACCTCAAGTGGGTTTGGTGCAAGACGTGTCCATAAAACAAAGCCTTCTTGTGATGGATCGCCAGAGGCCACGCCCAAAGAAAATGGGTCAGATGTAAAACGTGGTGCGGCTGCATATGCTGAACCGCGCCAAGGCACTAATGTTGCCCCCGCCGCCGCAGAAAAGGCAAAACCAGATAAAAAACGACGTCTGTTAACCAATAAAGTATGCTTGTCCATATAACCCCACTTTTTGACTGGCTCGTTAGCGTTCAGTAAAAACCAAACACACGCGCCAGTTTTTAATGCCGCATTTCTTATCCAAAAATCGCTTCACACTTTTTGGGAAACGCCGATTTTTTATTGTCGCGTTTCTTATCCAAAAACCGCTTCACACTTTTTGGGAAACACCGATTTTTTATTGTCGCGTTTCTTATCCAAAAAACCGCTTCACACTTTTTGGGAAACGCTTTTGAACATAAAAGGTTTTTACGCAATTTCAAATCAATAGCGCAATTTTATTGCAAAAATTATGACATTGTAATGATACAAATAAAAAGGGCGGCCAATAAAAAGGGCGGAAAGCATTTATGCCATCCGCCCGAATTATTAAATCCTTTTCAAAGGATTAGAAAGTAGTGCGAACACCAATTTGGAATGTACGCGGCGCACCTGCATAGAATGTAGGTGTTGCAGCAGATTCAGTAGTACCATCAGAACGTAGAACACCCAATGCAGTGTTTTGTTTGTTGTTGATTGTACCAAGATATTTGGTGTCAAACAAGTTGATTACGTTAACTTGAAGATAAGTACCTGGACGGCTTGGCAAGAAGTCATAACGAACTGAACCGCTCCAGATAGTATATTCAGGTGCAGCATCATCATTCACATATGTTGAGAAACGTTCGCCAACATATTTACCATTCAAGTTGAAGTGTAGTTGTGATGCAAAGTCATATGTCATACCGAAGGTAGCCATATTTTTTGGTGTCTCAACCAATTGTTTGCCTTTGGTTGGAAGCGTTGCACCTGCTTTAGAGCTAGGCATATTGCTTTGCATTTCTGCATTTGTATATGAATAGCTTGCGTTAAGTGAGAAGTTTGGAAGCACTTTATAGCTTGCTTGTGCTTCAAAACCGGTACGAACAACATCGCCAACATTGGTATCAATTGATAGGCCAAGTGCTTCATCATATGCGCTTACAAGACGATCTTTGTCTTTTGCGTAGAAAACAGTTGCAGTCGCATATAGATTATTGTCGGTGTGACGGTAACCAAGTTCGAATGAATTGTTTACTTCTGGTGAAGGGTTAGAAACAGTTGCAACAAGTGTTGTTGGGTTAATTTTAATCGCATAATAATTGTCTGTTTTTGGAGAAGACATTGCTTGCGAGAAGTTACCATAAACTTGATCACCTGGGGTAACTTTATATGTTAGACCAGCATTGAACAAAGTTTTATCGAAGCTGTAATCTTTGCTATATGGAGCAACATATAGAGTTGAGCCTTTTGACGCCAAAGTAACAAGTTTGTAGCCTTCAGGAGTAGTGCTTACAAGTGTTGCTTTTTCGCTTGTGCAATAAGGAGAGAATGAACCAGTACCATCATTTTTAGAATAGCAATATTGGTTCAAATCGCGTTCCATTTTTTGAACTCTTACAGCAGCAGTTGCATATAATTTTTCGTCCAAGAAACCGCCAATATATTCAGCAGAGAACACATTTACCATTGCTTTTGAATAACGGTTACGTCTTTGGTTTACATTGCCGTCATTGTCGATAATCGCAAGATATTCTTTATCTTTTGCACCGAATACTGAAGGTGTAGAGCCATCAGCGTTCAAAACAACGCGCTCACCGGTTTGACGAGTACGAGCATTTTCATAAGAAGCGCCCAAACGAACTCTTTGATTTTCAGCAAAATCATAAATCAAAGAAGATGTGATTGAGAAACGGTTGGTGTTGGTAATGTTACCTTGATACAATTTGCTTGATTGTGCAGAACTTACAACACCATCTTTATTAAGGTCAACACCGCATCCAGCAGTACCATAATGGCTACCGCAAAGAGAAGCATCAGTCTCGTTCATAGTTGTTGTAGAGCCACCAGTTGCCATTGTATATTGGTAAGTTGGGTCAACAGTCAAAGTTAATTTATCAGAGAATACCCATTTAGATTTACCGCGAAGGTTACCTGTGTCAGATGGGTTGATGCTGGTCAAAGATGCACCGTTCCAGTCATAACCACTTGTCGCAGTAGGAGTTCCGAACAAAGCTGCTTTGCTGTAAGCGCTATAGAAGATGTTACGGTTTTTGTTGTAGTGACCAGCAAGGCTTACGAAAGAACCATTGTCAAACAAGTCTTGATAAACCAAGAAGTTAGCTTGCTGTTTAGTCAGTTTAGGGTCGTCAATAGCTTCACGTGTCCAAGTGCTGTATGATTGGTCGGTATAAGCGATATATGCTTTTGTACCCCAAGGGCCAATTTTACCAGAATCTACACGAGCGAAAGCGTTTTTGAAGTTCCAGTCACCGCCAGTATATTTCAAAACGCCACCAAATTTATCATTTGGTTTACAAGTTGAGAAGTTAACAGTACCGCCGATTGCAGAACCAGTTAAAGAGTCAACGTCAGTTGCACCAGTGTTTACAGAAGCCTTACAAATCAATTCTGGTTCAAGCAATTGGTTGGTGTAAATTGCATAGTTACCAGCGTCGTTAAGTTGGGCACCATCAAAAGTCAAAGAAACTTTATCGCCAGAGATACCACGCATAGTGATTGTACCACCTGATGAACCATATGGGTCATTGTTGGTGAAGTTGTACCCTGGAACAGTATTAAGAATATCAGCAATGGTTTGACCAGCAGACGCTTGAGAAATCAAAGCTTGGTCAATAGTAACTTTAGTTTTGATACCGCTTTCTTTTTGTAAAATACCCACGTTGCGAGTACCTTTTACAACAACAGTCTCAACTGTTTCCGTACCTGTTGACTGCGCATAAGCAGCACCTGCCGCAAGTGACAAAATCATCACTGACGCGCTTAAAATATAAGATTTTTTCATAACAGCTTCCCTATATACCCTGTTAACCCAACCCAAAAAGATTAAACCCGAAAATGGCAATCCGCAGAGGCGTAAAAACATAGGTTAACAAAAATTAACGCCCTAATCGTTGCTTTAGGTGACAGAACGATGACAATCAATTAATTTTTGGCAGAAAAAATGGGAGTGTGCAGATTCTTATTATGACCGTTGCAAAATGGCGACACAACGCACAATTTATTATCAATAAATAGCTTGAAATGGGAAAATTTCGTGCATCACTTGCCCAGATATGGAGCAAATTTCATCAATGCAACCTTAATTTATAACACGTTATTAAAGCGATTCTTTTGTAAAAGTATCTCGTATAAAATAACGTAAAAATTGCGCCATAATTAAATTATGACGCAATTGTTAAAAACCAAACTCTTATTTATAAATCAAACCCTTAGGCTTGCATTTTGCTTGCCCGCTGCGGCAATGATTTTTTGGTTTAAAGCATCAATTTCCGCATCGTTTAAAGTATTGGCTTTTGGTGCAATTGTTACCTCAATCGCGATTGAAACCTTGCCATCCTCAACACCCTTGCCCGAATAAACGTCAAAAACATTTACATTTGCAATAAGGGTTTTATCGGCATTGGTAATTGCCCGCACCAAATCCGAAACGGCTTTGTCTTTATCAAGGATAAAAGCATAATCACGGGTGAATGGCATGAATTGTGACAATTCCAGTTTAGGTTTCGCTTTTGATGGTTTTTGTTTTGCTTTAGGTAAAGCATCAACAAAAACTTCAAAGGCAAAAATATCCTGATCCACGCCCAATGCTTTGGCGATGCGCGGATGAATTTGCCCAAATTCGGCAACCACCACTTTTGGCCCCATTTTCAATTGCCCAGCACGACCAGTATGGAAATGTGCAGACGCACCATTTGCCATCATCAAGCCGCCAGTTGGCACACCCATTGCCGCAAGCAATGCCATCATATCCGCCTGAATTGAATAAACATCAGGCTTGATAGCACCACCCCAATGACGGGTTTCACCAGTTGCAATTGCAGCAATAACATTTTTTTGATCAGACGGTTCATCACCGAGGTAAATCGGCCCCGCCTCAAAAATTGCAAGCTGCTTGAAGCCTTTGTCAATATTACGCTGCGCCGCCGCGATTAAATTAATCAGAGCCGATGGGCGCATATATTCAAGTTCGTCATTAATTGGATTGGCAATTTCAAGCGACTTGTTTTCAAGACTGGCGCCAAACATTTTGGCATAGTCTTTTTTAACAAACGACCATGTCACCACCTCATTATAACCAAATGAAGCCAATGCACGGCGACCAAGATTAAATGCAATTTTTTCAGGCGCAATAAGATTGCGATTTTGTGGTTGTGATAATGTCGCCATTGGCAATTTATCAAAACCGTGAATTCGTGCCACATCTTCAACAATATCAGCCGGTAATTTAACATCACCACGCCAGCTTGGCGGCAAGACGTTTAATTTACCGCCGCCCAAATCTTTGGAAACAAAGCCCAAAGTATCAAGGATTTTGATAATATCTTCCGCACCTAGCTCGATGCCAGTAAGGCGTTTAACTTCGGAAATTGGGAAATCAATTGCCTTTGGTGCAACGGGAACTTCACCCGCTTTGACAATTTCAGAAACCGAACCGCCACAGAATTCAAGAATTAATTGCGTTGCGAAATCAAGGCCGCCCTTGGTGAATGCCGGGTCAACCCCACGTTCAAAGCGATATTTTGCATCGGATTGAATACCTGTTGCCCGCCCGGTTTGGAAAATGCTTAATGGTTCAAAATATGCGGATTCAACAAAAACATCGGTGGTATTTTCATCGCAACCCGTTGAAACCCCACCCATAACGCCACCAAGGCCGATAACACCACTATCATCGGCGATAACGCACATTTGCGCGCCGACATTATAAGTCTTGTCATCAAGTGCAACAAAGCTTTCGCCATCATTACCTGCACGGGCAATAATATTGCCCTTTAATTTCGCAACATCATAAACATGAAGTGGGCGCGCACGATCGATTGAAATGAAGTTTGTAATATCCACAAGCGCATTAATCGGGCGCAAACCAATTGCCTTAATTCTATCTTGCAGCCATTTTGGTGATGGGCCATTTTTCACACCTTTAATCAGGCGACCATAGAATAATGGACAGGCAGAAGTTTCGGTTTTAACCGTAACTTCGCTTTTGAATGTGCCTTGAACTTCTTTGATTTCGCGGTCGGTAAATTTACCCAAACCACGTGCCGCAAGTTCACGCGCAATTGAATTAACCCCAAGCCAATCAGGGCGGTTTGGTGTTACCTCAAAATCAATGGTTACGTCATCAATGCCAAGTGCCGCCGCCGCAGAAGTGCCAACAGCAACATCGTCAGGCAATTCGATAATACCTGATGAATCGCCGCTTATTCCCAATTCTTCATATGAACACATCATGCCGTTTGACACGATGCCGCGCACTGGTTTGGCTTCTAAAGTTACGCCCAATGCCTCAACGCATGTGCCGATTGGCGCGAAAATAGTGGTAAGCCCTGCACGTGCATTTGGCGCACCGCAAACAATTTCCAAACGGCCTTGGTTGGTTTCAACCTGACATACCCGAAGTTTATCAGCATTTGGATGCTGCACAGCCTCAATAATTTTTACAACCGAAAACGCCTTTAGCTTTTCAGCAGGATTTTCAACATCCTCAACCTCAAGCCCCGCCATTGTCATCGCCGCAACGATTTCATCGGCACTTGCATCAGTTTGTAAATAATCTTTTAGCCAGTTAATTGTGAATTTCATTTTATCACCAAATTTTATTTTTATTCCCCAATTTTAGGGGAGATGTCACCCCGCACTTGTTGCGGGGTCTTCGATATTAGATCCCGCAGCAAGTGCGGGATGACAAACTATCTCGATAATCCCGCAGTTACTGACGGGCTAAACAATGCTTCAAAGCCAAAGTTTTCAAGCCATCTAACATCGCTATTAAACATATCGCGCAAATCGGGGATGCCGTATTTAAGCATTGCAAGGCGATCAATACCCATACCGAATGCAAAACCTTGATAAACCTCAGGATCAAGACCACATGCGGTTAGGACATTAGGATGCACCATGCCACAGCCCAAAATTTCCAACCAATCATTACCAGTTCCGATTTTTAATTCCTTGCCCGAACGGTCGCAACGAACATCAACCTCAGCAGATGGTTCGGTGAATGGGAAATGGTGTGGGCGGAATTGAACTTGTGCTTCATCAACCTCAAAAAAGCGCGCCAAAAATTCCATCAACACGCCTTTTAAATGCCCCATATGCACACCCTCTTCGATTACCAAACCTTCGATTTGGTGGAACATTGGGGTGTGGGTTTGATCATAGTCACAACGATAAGTACGACCAGGCGCAACAATACGAATTGGCGGCTTTTCATTCTTCATAGTGCGAATTTGCACTGGTGAAGTATGGGTACGCAAAAGTTTACGCACGCCATTTTCATCTGGCTGCATAAAGAATGTGTCGTGCATGTCACGCGCCGGATGCTTTTCAGGGAAATTTAGCGCCGTGAAATTATGAAAATCATCCTCAATATCTGGGCCTTCCTTAACGCTAAAGCCCATGTCGGCGAAAATGGTTGCCACTTCTTCAAACACTTGCATGATTGGGTGGATTGAACCTTGGCGGCGCGCCTTTGCAGGCAAAGTTACATCAAGATGTTCGGCAAGCAAACGTTCATCAAGCGCCTTATCGGCAAGGGCAATTTTCTTTTCATTGAGAAGGTCATTAAGTTTATTTTTAAGGCCGTTTACTTTTGGCCCAAAAACCTGACGCTCTTCGGGGGACATACCGCCCAAACCCTTTAAAAGTTCTGATACGCTGCCTTTTTTGCCAAGCGCTGTAACCCGTAATTCTTCTAGTGAGGCTTCATTATTTGCCGCATCCAATTGCGCCAATAATTCACCTTCTAATTTTTCAATTTCCAAAGTCATTTAAATTTCCAGTTTTTCTGGTGATTTTCCAATTTTATGGGACTGCCTATGCACTTTTTGCGGCAATTTTGCAATTGCTAATGGCGGAATTATTGCCCCATAATTGTATTTAAACTGACATCAGATTTTTGATGCACTTTCAACATCATATTATTCATGTTATTTTTTTTCATGGCATATGAAACCATCATAACATTACTTACCGTTTTAGCGGTTCTTGCATTATTTATCAAACAACAAGCCAAAGTGGAATTAATTGCATTTTGTGCGGTTGTCGTTCTTTTAGCCTTTGGAATTTTGTCAACAAAAGATGTTTTATCGGTCTTTAGTAATTCCGCCGCAATGACCGTTGCGACAATGTTCATTCTAAGCTCTGCCTTAGAAAAAAGCGGGGCAATCGATTATGTTAGTGAAATCGCCCTAAAAAAAGCGTCAAAAAAACCGGCGATTGGCATCATAAGCATTTTAGTAATGGTTTTTATCGCTTCTGCCTTTGTAAATAATACATCGGTGGTTTTGGTCATGATTCCGGTAATTATTATTTTTGCACGGCAAATTGGTACTGCCAGTTCAAAATTACTTATACCTTTATCCTATGTTTCGGTAATGGGTGGGGCGTGTACATTAATAGGTAGCTCTACCAATCTTTTGGTTGACGGTGCGGCACAGGAATTGGGACAAAAACCTTTTGGTATGTTTGAGGCAACCATACCCGCATTAGCACTCGCCATAAGTGGTGCGGTTTATCTATTATTGTTTGGCAATAAATTATTGCCCGATACCCCCTCTTTGAACGATGAATTAGAAACCGATTCAAAAGAAAAATTCATTTCACACTTTGAAGTGGATCAAGATTCCGCATTAATTGGAATGACAATTGACGAGATTTCAAAACTTGAAATTGAGGATTTTTCAATCATCGAAATTGTTCAACAAAAACCAGAAAAAAGTGACATTAAAAACATTTGGGATAAATTTACCAAGGCCATATTCCCCAAAAATATCAATAACCAGCCCCAAAATGAAAAAGTAATCGCAGACGGTGATGATATTATTATTCATGCTACCCACCAAGCATTATTAAAATTCAATCAAACCTATAAAAAGGAAAATGAGCATAAGCAAATCAAAGAAGTTATAATTGCCAATAACTCCCCCTTGAATGGTCGCATTCTTAGTGAATTTAATCGAAACAATATGTTTGGGATTAAAATAATCGCCATACAAAGATCTGAATTTGATAAAACCAATAACTTTCAACAATTACCACTACGCTATGGCGATACGCTTTTGATCGAAGGGGAAGATTTCAAGGCAATTGAAAAAGCAAATCTTATAAAATTCATAAGCAATCAGGTAAAACATTATTTTAGCAAACAATCGGCATTAATTTCACTTGGGGTTATTGTTTCTGTAATCTTACTTGCCGCATTCAACATAATTCCGATTGCTGGCGCTGGTCTTATTGGTGTGGCAGTGGTTATAATCACCGGCTGCATAAGTGTTGAGGATTCATATAAATCATTACACGGCAATGTATTGTTTTTGATTTATTTCATGCTCGCCATAAGTATTGCCATGCAAAATTCGGGCGCATTACAATTAATTGTTGATGCAATAATGTCACTTACATCACATTTGCCACCATATATAATTGTCTCTATTCTTTATTTGATTACCTCCATGATTACCGAGGTGTTTTCTAATAATGCGGCGGCACTTATGCTTACGCCCATTGCAATCGGGCTTGCCAATAATCTTGGTGTTGATGCACGTCCTTTTGAAGCGGCAATCATGTTGGGGGCAAGTGCGTCTTTTGCCACACCAATTGGCTATCAAACAAATACATTGGTGTTTAACGCAGGTGGATATAAGTTTGCAGACTTTTTGCGAATTGGATTGCCCATGAATATTATTCTATGGATTGTCGCGTCAATTGTAATCCCACTTTATTGGCATATGTTTTAAGGCTATTGCCGTGCTTAATTTTTGTGGCTTGTCGCAATGCGCAATGCCAATAGCCCAAATACGCTTGCAAGCAGATATTTTGAGAATTTTTTGAAGCCACTATTTCCACTTATGACTTTATGAAAATGTGCGGTCGCAATAACCACCGCCCCCATTGCAATTAATCCCATAAGGTCGGCAATTAATACCAAAACCAAAGTCTGCAAAACCACCGAACCATGTTCAGGGTGCCAAAATTGCGGATAGATTGAAAGCGCGAATAATATACATTTGGGGTTCAAAATATTATTAATCATACCATCAATAAAAATGCGATAAGTTGGGATTTTGGTAGTTTTAAAATCGGGTTGCACGCCATTGTTTTCAGTTTTTAGCGCACTAATGGCAAGCCATAATAGATAGCATACCCCTGCCCAGCGGATGATTTCATAAACAATCGGTATTTTGGCAATTATTGCCGCAAGCCCAATCGCAACCATTAATGCCGTCACCAATGCGCCGGTCATAATCCCGCACATGGTCAAAAAGCCCGCAATTCGCCCTTGGGTTAGTGTCCGTGTACTTACCAAAAGCATGTCCGCCCCCGGCGTTATGGCAAGGATAAATGCAGCAGTCGTGAAAATAAATAATTCATGCCCGCTAAACATTGGCACACCTAACCCCTGTGTGTAGTTGCGATTTTTAGTGCAAGCCCCAAATATACGGTTGGCAAAAGAATTTTCATAACTTTACCAATCGTGTCCGAATTCATAATAATATGGCGGAATTTTCCGGCAAAAATAATTGCCGCGCCGATTATAACAATATCAAAACTTATAAGAATTGTCGTCATAATCATGGTTTGGATAAAAATTGATCCACGTTCTGGGTGCCAAAATTGTGAATAGATGGCAAGTGCGAACATCGCCCCCTTGGGGTTGGAAACACCATTTATAAACCCATCAAAAAATATTTTGGCAAGCGGGGTTTTGCCCGCAAGATGTGGGTCAAGATCGGGTCTGAAATCTTCTTTGAATGCCTTAATGGCAAGATAGACAAGATATGCCGCACCCGCCCATTTGATAATGTCAAAAACAATTGGGATGTCGATAATAAGTTTCGCCATGCCAAGCGCTACCAATGCGCCCAAAACATAATTGGCAACCACCGCCCCCGAAAGCGTTGCAAAGCCTGCCCTATAACCATGGCTAAGGCCGCGCGTGCTGGCAAGAATCATATTTGGCCCAGGGGCAATACAAATCGCAAAGGCAAAAGAACAAAAGACAAGAATTTCCGATAAAGTAAACATTGCAAAAGGCCTAAAGCATTATTAGAAAATAAAAAAGCCCGAACACCTGGTTCGGGCTTTTGAAAACTGTTATTGCAACAAATTTATGCTGCTAAAGCTTTTTTTGCTGCGTCAACCAATGCCGCAAATGCGTTTGGTTGTGATGTTGCCATATCAGCCATAACTTTACGGTCAACAGTGATGCCAGCTTTGGTTAGGCCATTGATGAATACAGAATATGTTAATTCGAATTCACGAACAGCAGCGTTGATACGCTGAATCCAAAGTGAGCGGAAATTACGTTTTTTCGCTTTACGGTCACGATAAGCATACTGACCAGCGCGCCAAACAGCAGCAGTAGCAGTACGAATAGTGTTTTTACGGCGACCTTGGTAACCTTTGGCACGAGCCAAAATACCTTTACGGCGAGCGCGGGTTTCTTTACCAGCTTTAATACGAGCCATTCTTCAAACCCTCCCTATTTCAAGCCATAAGGGGTCCAAAGTTTCACGCGAGTTGCATCAGCATCTGCGAGAACATCAGTACCACGGTTATTACGAATATATTTTGAATTGTGTGACATAAGACGGTGACGCTTACCAGCAACACCACACATCACCTTACCGGTAGCGGTAATTTTAAAGCGCTTTTTAACGCCGCTTTTGGTTTTCAATTTAGGCATTTTCATCTCCAAGATAGAAGTTTAACAAAGCACCCAAGGCAATGCCATTTCGCCCGAGCGCTAAAAGAGAGTGGGCTGTTAACGTAAAAGTGCCGGCTTTGCAAGCCCTATCAACATTTTACGCCAATAAATTATACTACTGCGACCTTACGGCTGCTTTTAAGTAATTTGGTCGTATATTGCGATAGTGGCTTATCAACATATTTTTGGAAAACGACTGCAAAGGTAATTGAGAATGCAATCATCGCGAACCAAATACCCCATAGTGCAATTTCTGGCAAATGAAGCTTATTTTCAATAATTTTTAAAACCCTAAAACCAATAATTTGGATTGGCGCATGCACAAGGAACAATGAATAAGACGCTTTACCCATTTCTTTTGTAACTGCGGTTTCATTAAATGTAACACGCGATGAAACCGCCATAAAAGCACAAGTTAAAAGCAATATTGCATTATCATTAAACAAGCTATTTGTGCTTTCATACGCAAAGAAAATTATTCCTGACAATAATATTGATATAATAATCACATATTGCTTTTTGCTAATTGTTAAACCTCTTGTCATTAATTCGGCAATTACCCCCATCATAAAAAATGGAATTGCGCGCCCCAATGAAAATTGCAAAGCAAGCTCGACCATGCGGCGATGGAAAACATAATAAGCGAATAAATTCGCAAAAATCAAAATAGCCGCCATAAGCACCGCAAGATTTCCAAGCGACAATTTTTTAATATGCCCAATCACAAGCGCGTAAATGGCATAACAGATTAATAATGAAGAAATGGTCCAGGTTGGTAAATTCCACGATGGTGTGTTTTCAAAACCCCAAGAATATACAAGCGTTAATTGTTCAATCCAACCATGCAAAGTAAATGCCTGTGGATGCTGAGGGCGAAAACCAAATAAGGTAAGCCCATAAATAATAATGCCAAACACAATCAAAACGACCGCATGCGAAGGTATAAGGCGGGCATATCGTTTCAACATAAAGGATTCAAAATTTATGTGACCTTCGGAAATATTATTGGCATAGGCACGCGCCATTACCAAACCCGAAAGCATCAAAAAGAAATTTGTTGCCAACCAACCCTGTTTCATCAAAGGTTCAATCAACTGAACTTTGGTTGGGATATCATCATAATAATGGAAAGTAAGAATAAAAAGCGCCGCCATAAACCTTAAAATATCAAGGCTGGCACCACCAATTCTATTTTGAATAGCTTCTTTATTGGACGTATTAATTGGTTTAACTCATAACAAAGCATTCTTGAACACGAAACCTGCCCCTCAGATTCGCACAGAATGCGCGGCGATTATAATGCCATATTCTTTTCTTTTGAGTTAATATAATCGGTAAAAATCTTTTCAGCCTCATCACGTGCAGCAGGGTCACCGACATGAAGCCACATTCCATCAAGAACTATACCATAAAGGCGACCTTTTGGCGCCCATTCTTCAAACCAAGTTTTGGCAAGTGAGCGTTTCTGAAGTGGTTTATCCTTAAACAATCCAGTGCGCGTAATTTGCACACCGGCATAGGCATATGGCGCGCTTTTGGCATCGCCACGGCGGGTAAGGCGACCTTCTTCATCCATAAAAAAATCACCTGCGCCATCAAAGCCAGTGGTATTTTCCATTTTCGCCAAAAGCAAAAGACCATCCATTTTCTCTGGGTCATATGCCTCAATGGCGCGCTTGATTGCGGTTTCATCCATCCAAATCGCATCGGCGTTACAGGTTAGGATTAACCCCTCACCCATTAATGGCAAAGCATTGATTAAACCACCCTCTGTTTCCAATGGTTCTGGCAAAATATCTTCGCGCGAATAAACAATTCTTGGCAATCTATCTTGGCGTTTTTCAAGATGATCAATTAATTTTGGTGCAAAGTGGAATGTGTTTACCACCACCTTATCAACACCCGATGCCGCCAATTGATCAAGCATATGGTCAACCAAGGCACGCCCCGCAACCTCAACCAAGCCTTTTGGGCGATCATTAGTAAGTGGGCGCATACGCGTCCCCAGCCCGGCGGCGAAAATAATGGCGCGTGGCTTGCCTGACTTAAACATTAATCTGCCCCAATTCTTTTAAAGGTGCGTATCTCTCAATCCAGCTTTTTAATGCCGCTAATTCAGGGTTTTTAAGAACGGTTTCCAAATGCCCAACCATGCGTGGCATGAATGCACGGTATTTTTCTTTTTTATCACGTTCAATAAGGCGCGCAAAGATTCCAATAATTCTAAGGATATTTATCGCCCCTTCAAGGTCGATTTCATTGCGTAAATCTTCTTCTACTATGCGGGTTATTGCGACATATGCCTTTACTGCGGCCTCATGCGCTTCTTTTGAAACATCGCGGCGCGCATCATGCAAAAGCATTGAAAAATCCCACGCACGAAAACCAATAACTGCATCTTGGAAATCCAAAAGCCCGATTTTCGCCATACCTTCGCGGTCATTCAAATAAAGCATGTTTTCGGCATGATAATCACGCAAAGTAAGTTTACGCGGGTGCTTAAGGATTTTCGCAATAATATCAGAGCGAATTTGCGCCCATTCTGCCAATACATCTTGTGAATATTCCGCCATGCCCAAAAATTGCGGAACCCAACTTACGAATAAATCGGCATTAACGGTTAAGGCAAGTGCGTCAAATTCCAACAATGGCCAAACCCCATTTGGCGCAGGCAGTTCAGCAGGAATTTCAGTATTATGCAGTTTTGCCAATAATTCACCGGCAAGCTTATAAAGCGATTGTTCTTTATAAACGTCATTATCCTTCAAAACCTCGGCATATAAATCAAGGCCAAGGTCTTCGATAACCGCCACACCATCTTCAACATCGCTGGCATAAATGCGCGGCGTGGAAAAACCGTTTTTGCTTAGAAAGTTACTTAGGGCAACAAATGCCTCAACCCGCGAACCTGCAAGACGCGATGTCGCATTCCAGCCAAGATCCAAACGCTCCTCAACGCTGGCATCTTTTGGGCAAGGTGGGTTTTCATTCCCGGGCGGTGCTTTCATTAAAATTGCGGTCTGATTATCCTTATAAAGGCGTTCATAAGAGCGCGTGGATGCATCTTCCATCAATTTAATTCTTTGGCAATTTTCAAATCCGGCTTTTTGGATTATATCATCAATCGCTTCTTCAAATGAACTCATTACACAAATCTCTAAACCGGGTTTGCCAATATTCGGTATATTCTGCGCCGCCAACAATCTTTAAAAGTGCCGCGCGTTCAGGTAACCTTACATTTTCTTTAGTTACAAATTCGACATAAATTTCAAGTCTTTGTTGCGGTAAATACTGCCCTGCGCGCTCTACCCATTCGCAAAGTGTGATTTTTTCGGCGATTTCTTCCCAACCCAATTCCCAAATATCATCTGGCGATTCAATACGATATAAATCAAAATGCCAAATTTCGCCCGCTTCACTATCATATGTTTGCAAAATCGTGAATGTTGGGCTTGGAACCTCCTCTGTATCGGTCAATTCTGAAATAAAGCCACGTGAGAATGTGGTTTTGCCCGCCCCCAAATCACCATGAAGGGCAAAAAAATCGCCAATTCGTGCATTTTTCGCCAATAATGCACCAAGTTTTAATGTGGCAGTTTCGTCTTTTAAATCAATCCGCATATGCCCATTTAGCATAAAGAAATAAATGTGACACAGAAATTGTACATAAAATCTGTTGCAGACACTTAAAGATTTCTTTATATGTTTAAGTCATTAGAAATTCGCCCACGATTTGGGCAAAATGGGATTTAATATGACTGATTATATAGTAACCGACATTGGGCTTGCTGACTGGGGTCGCAAGGAAATTAAAATTGCTGAAACCGAAATGCCTGGTCTTATGGCTACTCGTGAAGAATATGGCCCAAAACAAGTTTTAAAAGGCGCGCGTATTGCTGGCTGCCTTCATATGACTATTCAAACCGCTGTATTGATTGAAACCTTGACCGCATTGGGTGCAGATGTTCGTTGGTCATCATGCAACATCTATTCAACCCAAGACCAAGCGGCTGCGGCAATTGCGGCGACTGGTGTTCCTGTTTTTGCGAAAAAGGGTGAAAGCCTGCTTGAATATTGGGAATATGTTCACAAGATTTTTGAATGGCAAGATGGTGGCTATCCCAACCTTATCCTTGATGATGGTGGTGATGCGACCCTGCTTTGCGTTCTTGGCCCAAAAGCGGAAAAAGATCCAAGTGTGATTGCAAACCCGCAAAATGAAGAAGAAGAATGCCTATTTGCGGTTATGAAGAAATATTTGGCTGAAAAACCTGGTTTCTACACCGCGATTGCCAATGCCATCAAAGGCGTTTCCGAAGAAACCACCACTGGCGTTCACCGCCTTTACCAAATGGCAGAACGTGGGGAGCTTCCGTTCCCTGCAATCAACGTTAACGACAGCGTAACCAAATCAAAATTCGACAACCTTTATGGCTGTAAAGAATCTTTGGTTGACGGTATCCGTCGCGGTACAGACGTTATGATGGCGGGCAAAGTTGCAATGGTTTGCGGTTTTGGTGACGTGGGCAAAGGCTCTTCGGCATCACTTCGTAATGCTGGCTGCCGCGTTATTGTTTCTGAAATCGACCCTATTTGCGCACTTCAAGCCGCTATGGAAGGCTATGAAGTTGTAACAATGGAACAAGCCGCACCACGTGCCGACATTTTTGTTACCACCACTGGCAACAAAGACGTAATCACGCTTGACCATATGCGTGCAATGAAAGATCGCGCAATTGTTTGCAACATCGGCCACTTTGACAGTGAAATTCAGGTTGCCGCCCTAAGAAATCTTAAATGGCACAATGTTAAGCCACAAGTTGACGAAATCGAATTCCCAGATGGTAAACGCATCATCCTTCTTTCAGAAGGTCGCCTTGTAAACCTTGGTAATGCGACCGGCCACCCATCATTTGTGATGTCGGCATCATTCACCAACCAAACCTTGGCACAAATCGAGCTTCACACCAATTTAGCATCATATGACAAACAAGTTTATGTCTTGCCGAAAAAATTGGACGAAAAAGTTGCAATGCTTCACCTTAACAAAGTCGGCGCAACCTTAACCAAAATGACCGATGACCAATCAAACTACATCGGCGTCCCAGTTCAAGGCCCGTTTAAAGCGGAGCATTATAGGTATTAACCTCAAGTTTCCGCCCTCGCTTCGCTCACTTAGAAACTTGTTAAAAGCGGAAAAAATAAATCGAAAATCGCGGTTTCCGATTTATTTTTACATTGATTTTAAAAAGGCTTGGCTGTTGCCAAGCCTTTTGTTTTTGTATCTCTATCCTCCCCTGTAAGCACCGCTTACGGGGGAGGTGGCCGCAAAGCGGACGGAGGGGGCAAATATCTAATAATTATGACAATATTTTGGGTTAGCGGTTTCAACAAATTCTTTGGCTTGCTTATACATAAAATCACGCTCAGCCGTTTCAGAAGGGTCAAATGTGGATGCCGCAAAAGCGACTGAATCATTAAAAATTATAATTTTGAATTTAGTTTTGTTATCAATTGCACTTATTATAGCTTGACCTCGTTGTGTATCTTTATCGATCATTAAATCGCCTATATCAGAACCAATGCTGAAGTCAGCATCAGAGAAAACCCACTTTTCACCGCCTTCAATATCAATCTCTGCCGAGTATTTTCCGTCTTTGGCAGCATTTGGTATGACAAATCTTGCATGCCCGCCACCTTTTAATTTATCTAAAGGCACTAATTCACTTCCATAACCGACAACAAGGTCAATTGATGGACTATAAGCTGGAACATGCCAAATGATTTGGTATTTATTCATTGGAAATCCCATTGAGATTGGGTCAAATCTACTAACTTCAATTCTTCCACCCCCAGGGGCTGATAAATCAACATTACATGTAATATGACTTTCGGTCTCTTTGGCCTCTATTGTCTTACTGCATCCTTGTGCAAATAATAAAATTCCGCAACAAACCACCACCCTATGCATTATGTTGTTTTTCATTTTATTTCGACCCTAAATTCATTTCACAATACTAGCAAAAATATATAAACCATCAACTACTTTAAGTCTAATCTTGAAAACTATATAGTAAAATACAAATTTCGCCTGTAACAAAAAACCGAGGGTGGCTGACGTGATACGGAATGTGGGGATAATTGTTGTTATAGCGCCTCAGAAAACCATATTATTTTTTCTAAAAAGATATTCAACAACTCAATTTTGATATCATATGTAATCTTCAAATCATCATCAAATTTGCTTTCAATTGCCAACAAAGTGATATGAACCCTTTCACTTGAGGGCATCATAAAAGAAATTTGATAACAATTGCCGTTTTTATTGGTAAAATGAAAATATCGAACATATTCATTGTCAAATTGAGTGTTGATTATAAAATCATGCTTCTTTGCAAATGAATTTATTTGCGGGTCAATTTCACAATATTTTGATTTACTGTTCATAGTTTTGGATAAACCATATAAAATATTTTATTTTTTTCTAAAAATCGAATAAAGGAAATAACACAATGGAAAAAATAAAATAAGTGTTAGTAAAAATGGAATTATAAAATTTGCGAATGCATAGAACCAGTCAATTTTGCCAGAAATTACGTCAAAATATTCACCCTGATTGTTATTTTGAAATTCGATATATAAATTTATTACCCCTACGATAATGCCAAGCCCAATGGACAACATTGAAGCGTTAATTTTGACATCTGTTTTTTTAGTCAGCATAGATAACCTTTAATTATAGTTTATATATCGATTACATTTCATTATTCTTATATAATTTTCGATAAATATCTAGATATAAAATTACTTAACATTTACGTCTTTCAAGTTTTATTGCATCTACATGCTTTATAATAAAATGATGAAAAATTTCGCGATGTTGCTGGTCTATCCCCTCACTAATAAACGGCATTAATATTCATAGAGATTTCTTTGGGTTTGGGGGAATTGGTGCGGCTATTGAATGTCAGGAAATGTCAGGGTTTTTGGGTGGTTTGGTTTTTTGCTTTTGAATTTGTTAAGCGCCAAAATGTCAACAAATGTCAACAATTTGGAGGAACGGCAAAAAACGCTGGGAATTTCTCATAAGCAATTGATTGATAATGGTTTTATATCGAGAAAATATTGTTACAAAGGAGTGAGAATGGAGATAGAATTCTTTGTCACCCCGCATAAACGAAGTGCATTGCGGGGTCTTTTAATTTTGCTATTAAAGTTTACGAGATGCCGCAACAAGTGCGGCATGACAAATCTTACAAACGGCATTACAAACCCGTAATCCGTAATTCGTAATTACTTTTTCACCGCCGCTTTTAAATCTGCTACGGTCAGGGCTTTGAACATGATTGCCGAGCCAAGATAGATTGCAAAGCCGGTTAGTGATACCAATAATACCGCCAATTCTTTGCCGCCGATTTTTAGGAATTTGAACCAGCCAATAATATCGTCTTGGAAATATCTGGCGACAAAGAGATAGCCAACCATAACCACACTTGCCAATAATACTTTTGACAATTTATCGATGACCCATTTTTCCATGCGCCACCAACCGCGTTTATAAAGAACGGACATAAGCAAAATGGTGTTTACCCATGCGGCGACCGATGTTCCAATTGAAAGGCCGATATAGCCGGTTTGGTGCATTTTGTGCATGAAATAAAATAATGTTGCGCCCACAGCAACATTGGCAATAACGCCGGCAATTGCAAACATCATTGGGCTTTTGCTGTCTTGGCGGGCAAAGAAAGGAGGAGCAAAAATACGAATTAATACAAATGCCGGAACACCCCACGCATAATTGAAAAGCGCGTTTGCGGTATTCATGCAATCTTGTGCGGTAAATTTACCCCCCGCCCAAAAGCCAAACATAAGGAAATATGGAATAACCAAAAGCGCCGCCGCCGCAGGCAATGTAAGAGACATTGATAATACCAACCCCTCATTAATTGCCTTTATGTCGTCATCCTTATTATCTTTATTGGCAATTGCCGAGGCAATACGCGGCAATAACGCCACCCCAATCGCCACCCCAATAAGCCCAAGTGGCAATTGATATAATCTGTCGGCGGCATTAAGCCATGATTTCGCGCCAACTTCGGATGATGAAAGTGCCTGTGAAACAATAACGTTGATTTGCGTTGCCGAACCCGCAATCACCGCAGGGCCCATAACCTTTAGAATGGTTTTAACATCAGGCGTAAGGCGTGGGACGCGAAAACCGATGGAAACCCCAAGGCGCTTACAGCCATAATAAAGCATTGCCGCCTGCAAAACCCCGGCAATCGAAATTGCCACCGCCGCATTTAATGCCGCTTGTTTTGGATCGTGGGTAAAAATCACCGCGAACAAAATACAAATATTCAACAAGGTTGGTGCAGCCGCCGAAAGCGCAAACTTACTAGCGGTGTTTAAAATCCCCGCGAAAAGCGATGAAATCGCCATACCAATCAAGTATGGCATTGTGATTTGGGTTAGTAATACCGCAAGGTCATATGCCTCTTTATGATGTGCCTGCCCATTATGGATGACAAAAATTATCCACGGCATTGTAACCTGCATTACAATTGTCAAAATCACTGACACAAGTGTTAAAACCGAAAAGGCATCGGATGCCATTATTTCGGCTTCTTCATGGGTTCGCATCTGGCGCACTTTTGCATAAAGCGGAACAAAGGCTTGGGAAAAAGCGCCTTCCGCCAAAATACGGCGGAAAAGATTGGGGAACATTTGTGCCGTGATAAAGGCATCACCAATCCAACCCGCACCAATCATGTTGGAAATTGCGCGGTCGCGGGCATAACCCAACAGGCGGCTTAACATTGTAAAAACAGATTGGACGAGGGTATTTCGCGCTAAAGACATAAATTAGCCTTATAAAAGCCTATCGGCGGGTTGATGAACGTGCCTGTGCAAGTTTGCGGCGTGTTGCAATGGTTGGCGCTTCTAGTTCATTTTGTAGTATTTCTTCAAGCACTTTTTTAAGTCGCTCAATACGGTGCGGTTCTATTAATTTTGTACCGTCCAATTTGCGGACATAGAACGCATCCTGCGCCCGTTCACCTTGCGAGGTAATATGGGCGGAGGTAATGTTTAATGCCTCGTCCAGAAGTGCCTTGGTTAATTCCGCCAAAAGCCCCGCGCGGTCTGAACCCGAAACCTCGATAATTGTGTCGTTTGATGAGCCGCTATTATCAAAAAGGACAAATGGTTCGACCTGAAATACTTGATGGCGGCGTGATGGTTTGAACCCAAACTCACTAACCGCGTGGGCGTCGCCATGAATTGCGGCGGCAAGCTCATTTTCTAATTTAACCAGCATATTTTGGCGGGCTTTGCCAAATGCTTCATAATTGGCATCATGTAGTGTGAAAACGTCAAATGCCACCCCACGACTGGAGGTAAAGACACGGGCATCAACCACACTTGCGCTATTGCGGGCAAAGGTTGCCACCATATCATAAATTAAACCACGCCTGTCGCCGGCAATAACCATAATCTCGGTAACATTGCGCAAATTATCAATGCGGTTGGCAATCCAATAATCTTGACCGGATTTTAAATAATTTGCCACCTCGACAATATGCCATTCAATCTGGCTTTCATCAAAGCCAAGCCAATAGGCATCTTCGATTTCGGTAAAGAATTGCGATACATTTTTACCTTCAAGCAATTTATTACGTTTTCCGGCAACTTGGGCATAAAGCACCTCACGGACAAAGCGCTCATCGGTTTTACCACCCCGTAAAACCGCCTCTGTAAGGTTATAAAGGTCACGCAATAATTGCGCCTTCCAATCATTCCAAATCCCTGGCCCAACCGCGCGAATATCCGCAACCGTAAGCACAAGTAAAAGGCGAAGGCGTTCAAGATTTTCAACTTCTGCCGCAAATTTGGCAATGGTTTCGGCATCACTAAGGTCACGCTTTTGCGCGACATCGGACATCAAAAGGTGATGCCCAACAATCCATGCCGCCAGTTCGGTTTCTTCTTCACTTACACCAAGGCGTTTGCAAGCAATGCGGGTCGCCTTTGCGCCCAAAATCTGCTGATCCCCCTCACCTTTGCCAACATCGTGTAAAAGCATGGCAAGATAAAGTGCAAGGCGATTATGAATTTTCGGGAATACCGCGCTTGCAATCGGAACTTCTTCGGCAAGTTTTCCCTGCTCAATTTGCCCGATAATTTCAACGGCACGCAAAGTATGCTCATCAACCGTGAAATGGTGATACATATTAAACTGGGTCTGCCCGACAATGCGCCCAAATTCAGGAACCATGCGCCCAAGAAGGCCAGTTTCATTCATAAAGTTAAGAATATGAAACGGCCCATTTTCCACCGCCATAATCTCAAGGAATTTTTGTTTTGCTTCTTTTTGTCGTGATAGACCGATTGATTTTGGTGCAACCTCGGCAATTTGTGCCAAAGAACGCGGTTCAATATCAAGACCGCGACGGTTTGCCTCCAAAAATAGGTCAAACATCGAAATTGGTTGACTAATAACCGTTTTCACATCCTTATAGCCAATACGTCCATTGGATAAAACAAACCTCTTATCACTGAGCGGTTTTTGTTTATTAGAAAAGAATGCCCCAAGCCCTGGTGGCGCTTGTTTTAGGGCATCGGCCTCTAATTTCGCGCTCATGATACGGGTTAAAGAGCCAATTTGTTTTGAAACCACAAAATAGTGTTTCATGAAACGTTCAACCGCCGGATTATCGGCACGGTCACCATACCCCATGCGACGTGCCATTTCAGGCTGTAGGTCGAAAGTTAGTTTTTCTTCAGGGCGACCGGTTAGAAAATGCAAATGGCAGCGCACAGTCCACAAAAACTCTGCGGCATCCATAAAAGTTTCCATTTGCTCTTTAGTAAAAATACCACGCCCCACGTAATCACTTGGGGTATCAACATCAATATTATGGATATATTTGGCAATCCAAAACATTGTGTGCATATCACGTAAACCGCCCTTGCCGTCTTTGATATTAGGTTCAACCATATAACGGCTTTCACCCATTTTACGGTGGCGATTATCACGCTCCTTCATTTTTGCGGCAACAAATTCCGGAATTGAATTGTTAAACAACTCATTGCGCAAACGTGTATTTAATTCTTTTAATAAATCTTCATCGCCGCAAATATAGCGCGTTTCCAATACCGAAGTACGGATTGTAAAATCTTCTTTTGCTGCACGTAAGCATTCGGGAATTGTGCGCGATGCGTGACCAACCTTTAGCCCCATATCCCAAAGCATATAAAGCACATATTCAATCACACTTTCGGCCCAAGCACTTTCTTTGACCGCGCGAATAAACATCAAGTCAATATCAGACGATGGTGCAAGGGCATTTCTACCATAACCACCTGTGGCACAAATTGTAAGACGTTCGGCATTGGTGCGGTTATGCACCCTAAAAACATGTTGTAATGTAAAATCATAAAGTGCGGAGATAACCACATCCTGCACTGCGGCAAGCAATTCGGCGCAATCAAGACCGCCACCGCCGTTTTCAAGGCGCTCTTGCGCAATCATACGCCCGCGAAATAACGCACTTTTTAATATATTAAGGGCAGAGGCACGTAATGCGACATCATCACCGCGATAAGTTTGCGCCGCAGTCGAAAGCTGAACACGCAAACGCCACCCGTCAACCACATCATTTATGCGCCAAGGTCTTAACTTGGCGCTTTTATGTTTTTGTTTGACGGGGTTTGCCATTTTAATGCTAAATCATTAAGAGTTCTTTGGCGCAAGAACCATGGTCATCTGGCGACCTTCAAGTCTTGGTTCAAGCTCAACCTTGGCAGTTTCTGAAAAATCGCCTTTGATTCGCATTAAAAGATCCATGCCAAGGTTTTGGTGTGCCATTTCGCGCCCTCTAAAGCGCAAAGTGATTTTCACCTTATCCCCTTCTGCAAAGAAACGCGTCATTGCCTTTGCTTTAACCTGATAATCATGATCATCAATCATCGGGCGCAATTTAATCTCTTTTAATTCAACGACTTTTTGCTTTTTGCGGGCTTCGGCCTTTTTCTTTTGTTCTTGGAATTTGAACTTGCCATAATCAAGAATTTTAACGACTGGCGGGTTTGCAGTTGCAACGATTTCCACCAAATCAAGACCGGCTTCCTGCGCAGCTTCAAGCGCAGCAACCAAAGGCATTTCGCCTTGTTTTTCGCCGTTTTCGTCAATCAATAGAACGCGAGGCGCCCTGATTTCATCATTTACGCGTGGGCCATCTTTTGCTGGCGGGGCTTGGGTTGGTCTTCTTATGTTACTTCTCCTTTAGAAACTACCATATACATCTAATAATGCCGAAGGTAAAATTAGATTTCCCTTCTATATCATAGGTAAATAATAGAAATGATTAATGGTGCAAGCAGAATTTCTCTTAATTGAGGCTTTCTTGCAGATATATTACAATTTCATAAAACGAGTTACTTATAGATTTTATTTATAATAGCCAGCAAATTGTCATGAAACCCCGATTAACTTGTGCAAAAACCTAGACATAAGTGTAAAAATACACACGAGTTAATAAGATTTAAACCAAACTAATATTAATGTGACCTTTCTGACAAATATCAGGGAATAAATTGAGGTAAATTATATTGTTTAAAAAAGGTGATCGCAGTTTTTATCACAAGATGCAGTCAACCTTGGCTGGTCGGCTGACCTCAATTTATCTGGCCTTAAATCTTGTTGCACTTGCTGTTGTTTCGGTTTCAGTATTTTTTAACCTTGGCCCCAATGGTAATCGGTTGGCCGCAATTACCGTGTCTTCATCAACACTTGTGTTCACTGCATCTATATTTTTGATTGTGGTTCGTCGCATTATTGCGCCACTTGAAACCATGACAGATTTTATGCAACACGCGAACTTACGCCGCCTTGGTGCGCGTCTTGATATTGCGACGGGCGATGAATTAGAACAATTGTCACGCGCAATTAACACAATGTTGCAACGCCTTGACGCATCTATGCAACGCATTCAACGCATGTCATTCGTTGATACTGTTACCGAGCTGCCAAACCGTGAACGTTTTAAACAAGAAGCAGAAGAAGTTATTAAATCTGCCATCTCCACCAAAGGCGTTGGCGCAGCAATTTCAATTGATATTGACCGCTTCTTGCGCGTTCAAAACACGCTTGGCAAAGTGGTTGGCGAAGAATTATTGGGTCTAGTTACTGAAAGACTTGATGCAGCAGTTCGTGCATCTGATCGTATTGTAAGGCTTAAAAATTGTGAAACCCGTCCGGCATTATTGGCGCGTATGGGTGGTTCTGAATTTGCTATTCTTATTCCTGATGTTGAAGATCCAACTGGCGCTGGTAAATTCGCGCAATTGGTTGCGGCATCTTTAAGACAACCTTTTGAATTGCAACATCACCGCATTGTTTTGGGTGCAAGTTGTGGTATTGCCGTTTTCCCACAAGATGGTGAATCTGGCGATGAAATTATCCGTTCTGCAGAACTTGCTATGACCCATGCGCGCAATGCCGGTGGCGGTCGTTCAATGTTCTTTACCCGTAAATTGAATCAACGCGCCCTTAGCAAATTAATTCTTGAGAATGAAATTCGCCAGGGCATTGAGAAAAATCAATTTGTCCCTTATTTCCAGCCAAAAGTAGATTTGGGAACCGGTCGTATTGTTGGCTGCGAGGCATTAGTTCGCTGGAATCACCCTAAATATGGCATGGTTTCACCGGCACGTTTCATCCCTGCCGCAGAAGAATCAGGTCTTATTGGGCCATTAGGCGACGTAATCTTGCGTGAATCTGCACGCTATGCCGCAAGTTGGTTATTGCGTGGTATTGCATTGCGCGTTGCGGTAAACGTTTCTACTGCACAATTCAGCGATGATAATTTTAATCATAAAGTTTGCGCTGCATTAAAAGAATCTGGCTTACCGCCAAGCCTGTTTGAGCTTGAAATCACTGAATCCATCGCAATGTCAAACCCAGAACGCGTTCAAAGATTGCTTGAACCTTTACGCTTAAAAGGTGTTAAAATTGCAATCGATGATTTCGGAACTGGTCACTCGAACCTTGCGTCATTAACTTCATTGCCATTTGACGTGTTCAAAATTGACCAATCATTCATTCATGCATTGGGCAAAGACAAACATGCACCGGCGCTCATCGAAACCATTATCGCAATGGCAGGCGGTTTGAATTATGAAACTGTTGCCGAAGGTGTTGAAACCGAAGAGCAAGCCGCATTCCTACGTAAACGCGGGGCAACACTTGGCCAAGGCTATTTGTTTGGCGCACCTATGGCTCCAGAAGCGTTTGAAGCATATGCACGTGAATGGGTACAAAACGGTATCCAACCGCCTTTGCCAGAAAAGAAAAACTACCACGATAAGACGCAAACAACGCCTTCTGAATTATCTAATCAGCCTAAAGTTGCCTAATTATTGACGCAATGTCATTTTAACTGATACGCATAAATTCATAAGCTATTTGTCGGCTTGGGGGCTTTGGGGCGGATATGCGAATTGGCGCGTTATTGGTTTTATTACCTTGTCTATCTTATAATTGTGCATTGGCACATGAAGAAAGTATTGTTCAACAGACTGTTTATGAAGGCAGTTTAGGAACAAAAAAAATTACTTTTGCATTCTCTTCAACCACTAGCAAAGATGGCAAAATCATTGATGCGGCGCATTATTTTTATGATAGCTCTCGCATAGATATCCCACTTTTCCCATCAAATAATAACTCAAAAAACAAACCAGAGTTTAGAGAATTAAATAATGATGAAAATTGTTATGAAACAGAAGACAAAGAAAATTGCAAAACCAAAGGGATTTTCAAATTATCTGCGAATGGTAACTATTTATCTGGCGTTTGGATAAATTCACAAAGAAATAAAAAATTAAATGTCCGGCTTAAAAAAGTTGCAACCCAAGAATATAAAACCCAATATATAGCAAGTGATGCCGCAAGCCTTATAACCGCCTATCCAACCAATCAAGATGGCGATATAACAGACGGCTTTTACTTAAAAGATATATATCAATCACGCATCCTTGCCGGTAAATTAGTCTATGGTAAAAGCATAAAAACCACCAAAGACACATCCTATAAAACCGTTACCGACCAACAAACTGGGGTTCATTATATTTTGCTTGATGAATTTCCCGATAAAATAATCAAACAAAAAATAAACGATAGCCTTTTGAACTATTTATATGAAATGAAATCTTATGCGATGGAATGTTTTGCCTATCGTTCAAAGGATGAAGAACCATTTTATAGTAAATATGGGGATTGGGAGACATATTCATCCAAGGTCAAATTATTAAACCAAAACCTACTCGTCATCGAGGAATTGGGATCAACCTATTGCGGCGGCGCCCACCCCAATAACACATACTCTCACACGGTTTATGACCTTTCAAAGGGTGAATATTTTAATTCCAACAATTATTTCAAATTCTATGTACCTGACAGCGACGATAAAGACAATTTTGTCGAAACCGATGACTATGCAAAATTAAAAAAGCAATTCTATCCAGGTTCAAAATATTGGATACGCCAAGATATTGATGCGGAATTACTACAATATTGCACTGGTAAAGATATGAATTATCTTGAATTTTCGCAAAGTTTTAACACGAAGGGCATGATACTTTCACTTGAAGGCCTCCCCCATGTTTCCGGCGCCTGTATGCGTGATTATTACCTTATACCTTATAAAGACCTTGCCCCCTTTATGAATGATAATGGCAAAAAGTTTTTTTCAAAAGAGCTAGAAAAATGAAAATATACCCTTTGATTTGTGTTGCGTCCCTATTCGCGTTTAATGCGGCATTTGCCGATGAATACCAGTTCAACACACCGGTTAAACAAACGGTTTATGAAGGGACTTTGGGAAATAAAAAAATCATATTACAAACCCTTGATGCCACGCAAAATGGTAAAACGTTTCTTGCTGCAAGTTATTTTTACGCTTCCCAGCGGTTAGAAATACCACTTACTAATAAAGATAATAATTTTGAAGAATATTCCGGCAATTGCTACATTGATAACAAATGTAAACTCGTGGCAAAGCTTTCATTAGCACCCATTGGAAATGGATTAAAGGGCAGTTGGGTTGCGGTAAATGGCAATAAATCATACGAAGTGTCACTTAAGCCCGTTGCCAACGCCACCTTCACCCAGCATTATGAAATAAGCGATAATGAAGGCATACTTTCCGATACTATGGACGGTGCGGGTGATGTTTCCAAAAATATGTTCAAAAGGAAAATGGCATTGGGTGAAACCACCTATTCCAAAGAACTATTTATGAATGGTTATGGCTATAAAACCGCAACCGATAAGTTTAGCGGTATTCACTATATTGTTTTAACTAGTGCGCCAAAGGGGCAAAAACTTGGCGCAATCAATGAAACCCTCACTAATATCCGTCTATCAATGGTCGGCTATGGCCTTGAATGTAAGGCGATGCCAGAAAATGATAGCCCAGCATACGGAACATTTGGCGATTGGGATAGCTATAATTCCGAACCCGTAAATATCAATGATAGGATTTTGGTTATCGAAGAAAGCGGTTCAACATTTTGTGGCGGGGCACACCCAAATAACAGCTATTTACATGCAACATTTGACATGAAAACCGGTCAATTGATTTATAATTATGACCTTTTCAAACTTTATTATGAACAGGATTACAATAAACTACAAACAATTGCTTTTAAAAAGATTTTCAAAAAAGTTACAAGCGATAAAAAATATCTAATCCGTGAAAGTAGCGATGATGCCGATTTTGATAAAGATTGTATTTATAGTGGGGAAGATGATGCCGAAGAATTAAAAGATAATACGGATTATAGCTGGATGCCATTTTCTGCTTACCCCGCAAAAGATGGCGTTATTTTCGCTCTTGAAAATGTGCCACACGTAGCAGGTGGCTGTATGGGGGATTATTATAAAATTTCCTATAAAGAGGCTTTGCCACTTATGACCCCATTGGCTAAACAATTATTTGCAAAGGAATTGGCAGGTAAATGATGGGATTTTATAAATATCTTCTTGCCGCCGCCGCTTTTGCCCCATCGATAGCAATGGCAGACACACAAATTAAACAAACTGTTTATGAAGGCACATTAGGTAAAACCAAAATTACTTTGCAAATTTTACACGCCCAAAATGGCAAAAGCGATGTTGCCGCCGCAAGCTATTTTTACAATAGCAAACGCCAAAATATCAATCTTTTGCCGTCTGAAGAAGTTGGGGTTTTTAATGAACTTCCTGGCAATTGCACCGAAATTGGTGATGATTGCAAAGTGCGCGCTGAATTAAGGCTTAGAATTTCTACTATTGGTTTGGTTGGAAATTGGGTTTCAAAAACCGATAATAAATCTTATCCCGTTGATCTTAAGCTTGTTGCCCAGAAAAAATATGTTTCCAATGGTAACATTACAAGTGCGGGTGATTTACTGGACGCATATAGTTTTAATTACTCAGGCAACGGCAATTTTGAAAACAACCCCTATTTCAAAAAACAATATTATGGTGCGGTTACCTATTCCGATGCCAAAGTCATTAATGGTTATAAATTCCAGACAGTTACTGACAATCTTACTAAAATCAGCTATGTAAGTATTGCAAGCTCACAAAAGTGGCATGATTTAACCAATATCAAAAACACATTATCACATCGCCATATTGAATTGGTTGCCCAAGGTTTGGATTGTAAAAATAGCCTTACCAACACCTCTGACAAAGACACATATGGCGGTTATGATGACTATATGTCGAACGTAATCCATGTGACCAATAATGTTTTGGTAATTCAAGAAGGTGGCTCAACCTATTGCGGGGGCGCGCACCCCGACAATTCAATTTCTCACCATGTTTTTGACATGAAAAGCGGCAAAGAATTAGGCAATAAAGATCTATTCAATATCTTTATCGAAAAAGATTACAGCACAAATAAAACCCCGCAGTTTCAGAAATTTTTTGATAAAATCACAACCCAAAAAAAATATTTATATAGCCCAACCTCAGGCGCACCGGATGATTTAGAAGAAGATTGCAAGGCGCTATTTGATGAAAACACCTATATGGCAATTTGGCCCGATGATAAGGGTTTGGTCATTTCAATTGATGATGCGCCACATGCCATTGGGCCATGTATGGACGATTATTACCGCGTACCATTCAAAGAGATGTTGCCATTCATGACCCCACTAGCCAAGCAATTATTTGCAAAAGAGCTTGGCGGCAAATAATCACACCGCCCCCTTGAACCTTTAAAGTAAAAACCCCAAATTGATGTGGAATTTAAAAGAGGTTCTAATGTCTGATTTTGAAAGAAGTGCCGCCGATTGGCGGGGAACAACCATTCTTGCCGTGCGTAAAGGCGGGAAAGTTGTGGTTGCTGGTGACGGTCAAGTTTCGGTTGGTAATACTGTTATGAAACATGGCGCACGCAAAGTTCGCCGCCTTGCCGATGGTAAAGTTATCGCAGGTTTTGCCGGGGCAACAGCCGACGCATTCACACTTTTTGAACGCCTTGAGCAAAAGCTTGAACGCTTTCCTAATCAGCTTTTACGTGCTGCGGTTGAACTTGCCAAAGATTGGCGCACAGACCGTTATTTACGCCGCCTTGAGGCAATGTTGATTTGCGCCGATGCTACTGGAACCTATGTAATTACTGGTACAGGTGACGTTTTAGAACCCGATTATGATTGCACTGCAATTGGTTCGGGTGGCGGTTATGCCATTTCTGCGGCGCGCGCATTGATGGATACCGACCTTGATGCCGAAGCAATCGCACGTAAATCAATGGCAATTGCCGCCGATATTTGCGTCTTTACCAATGGCAATCTTACAATCGAAACAATGGATTCAATTAAATAATGACTGATTTAACCCCCCGCGAAATTGTATCTGAACTTGATAAACATGTAATTGGGCAAAAAGATGCCAAACGTGCTGTTGCCATCGCCCTTCGCAATCGCTGGCGCAGAAAAAAATTAGAACCACAATTACGCGAAGATACTACGCCTAAAAACATACTTATGATTGGGCCAACCGGTGTTGGTAAAACCGAAATTGCACGCCGCCTTGCCAAACTTGCGGGCGCACCCTTTGTAAAGGTAGAGGCAACAAAATTCACCGAAGTTGGCTATGTCGGCCGCGATGTTGAACAAATTATCCGCGATTTAATTGAGGCGGCAATCCATATGGTGCGTGATATTAAACGCAAAGAAGTTCGCCCCAAAGCCGAAAAGGCCGCCGAAGACCGTGTATTAGAAGCTTTAGTCGGCGTTGGTGCATCTGATGCCACCAAAGATTCATTCCGTAAGAAGCTACGCGCCGGTGAATTGGATGATAAAGAAGTTGAAATCGAATTCGAGGCCGCACCTCCTTCCCCACAAATGATGGAATTTCCTGGTGGCATGGGCGGCATGATCGATTTAGGGTCAATGCTTGGTGGCATGGGCGGCAAACAAACCAAAAAACGTAAAACCTTGGTCAAAGATGCCTATGAGCCACTTATCAACGAAGAAAGCGATAATTTAATCGATAAAGACACGCTTACCCAAGCGGCACTTGAGCTTGCCCAACAAGAAGGCGTGGTTTTCATTGATGAGATTGACAAAATTTGCGCCCGTTCTGAACGTCAAGGTGCAGATGTTTCGCGTGAAGGTGTGCAACGGGATCTTTTGCCATTAATCGAAGGAACTACCGTTTCCACAAAACATGGCACTGTTAAAACCGACCATATTTTATTCATTGCTTCTGGTGCGTTTCACGTTTCAAAACCAAGTGATTTATTGCCTGAACTTCAAGGTCGATTGCCAATTCGCGTTGAACTAAATGCCCTTAGTAAAGAGGATATGAAAAACATTTTGACCGAGCCGCAATCATCATTAACCAAACAATATATTGGCCTAATGCAGACCGAAGGCGTCACACTTGAATTCACTGATGACGGTATTGATGCAATTGCAACCACCGCCGTTGAAGTTAATACCAAGGTTGAAAACATTGGTGCGCGACGCCTGCATACAGTTCTTGAAAGAGTTTTGGATGACATCAGCTTTACCGCAACAGATAAAGAAGGCGAAACCATCACAATTGACGCCAAATATGTTAATGACCATGTTGCCAACCTTGCACAAAACACCGACCTTTCAAGATTTGTGCTTTAAAAACAAACAATTGCATCATTACAAAAGTTTATATTTATAAACCTTGTTTTGCCACAATTGCTTACTAAATATAGAATATAGCTTGCGCCTCTCAAGTTTATATAAGTTTCTCCCAAGCCCCCCAAACGCGGTGAAACAAACACCCCCCTAATAAAGAGGCATAGAGACCAGATCGTAACCCAGCCCACGATCTGGTCTTTTTTATTTTGGTCAAAACCCCACCTTCCTCACTTCGTTCGTCACTCAGAAATTTGGGCAAGAAATATATTGACAATAGACCCCAAAAAGCGCAATCACGCCAACCTGATTTAAAAGGTTTTATGATGAAAGATTTACCGGTTTCACCGCTTGCACCTACAAAATTCCCTAAATTACCAGACGTTAAAGGGGTATATGCCGCAACCTATTCATTGGGTATGTATGGCAAACCACGAGACGACTTATTGGTGGTAAACTTTCTATCTTCCGCATCAGTTGCCGGAACTTTTACCAAATCCAACACACGTTCTTGTGACGTTGATTGGTGTGTAGAAGCGTTAAAGCATGGCTTTGCACGCGGTCTTGTGGTTAATGCCGGCAATTCCAATGCCTTCACCGGACAGGCTGGTATTGATAAAAACAATGCAACCTTGGAAAAATATTGCGAAGTCGCTGGCTGCCTAAAAGAAGAAGTATTTTTATCGGCAACTGGTGTGATTGGCGTTCCTGTTGCCAAGGATTTGATTTCATCAAAACTTGAAACCGTTTGGGACAACCTTGAACCTGCTAATTGGGAAAAAATGGTAACCGCCATTTCCACCACTGATACATTCATAAAAGGTTCTGGTAAAACCATTGAAATAGATGGTAAAACAATAAATATCACCGGCATTGCCAAAGGCTCTGGCATGATTGCACCTAATATGGCGACTATGTTGGTTTATATATTTACAGATGCCAATATCGCATCACATGAATTGCAAAAGCTAGTTTCTAATTATACCGAAAAAACCTTTAATGCCATTACGGTTGATAGTGATACTTCCACCTCCGACACGCTTTTGGTTTTTGCAACCAATGAAGCAGGCAATAAGGATTTAACCGATAAAGACACCGCATTCGCTGATGCGCTTTATGAAATCATGCTTGATTTGGCATTACAAGTTGTAAAAGACGGCGAAGGCGCAACCAAATTTATCAAGGTTGATGTGGTTGGCGCAAAAGATGACGCATCGGCAAAAGTAATTGCCATGGCAATTGCCAATTCACCGCTTGTAAAAACCGCAATTGCGGGTGGTGATGCCAATTGGGGTCGGGTTGCGATGGCAGTTGGCAAATGCCTTGAGCCAATTAATAACGACATGCTTTCAATCCAATTCTGTGGCCAATGGGTTGCCAAAGATGGCGGTGCTGCACAATATGATGAAAGCCTTATTGATGAAAAAATGGCCGGAACAGATATTGAAATCTTGGTTGATGTTGTGGTTGGTGATGGCAAATACACCGCCTATACTTGCGACCTTACCCATGGCTACATAACCATTAATGGTGATTATCGGTCTTAGCCGAACTGCCCTCTTTGGTTATGGCTGTCCACCTCCCCTTAAGCAGGGGAGGATAAGGTTAATCTAGAATTCTACGCTTGCGCTTCAAAGACAGTGCGTTTTTCACCCTTTGCCAAATTTTTTTCTTTTCCATCAATGGCACGGGGTCAAGGTTTTGGAAAAATTGTTCTGCACATGCGCGCCAAGAAAAGGTTTCGGCAAACTTACGGACAGTTACGCGGTCAAGCTTAAGGGCAGCTTCTATATTCGCCTTTAAATCATCACCAACAACACCGGCATCAGAGCCAGGAATAATATCTTTTGGCCCCGGGGCATTAAAGGCGGCAACAGGGGTTCCTGTTGCCATGGCCTCTAGGATAACAAGCCCAAAAGTATCAGTAAGGCTTGGGAAAACAAAAACATCGGCATTGGCATAACATTCCGCAAGCTCGGTTCCAAATTTAGATCCGGTGAATACCGCATCCTTATATTTGTTTTCCAACTCTTCTTTGGCAGGGCCATCACCCACAACAACTTTTGTGCCATCAAGTTCGAGTTCTAAAAACGCCTCGACATTTTTTTCAACCGAAACCCTTCCGACATAAACATAAATCGGGGTTTTTAAACCCACGAATGGGCCACGATCTTCTTTGCGTAAATCCGGATTAAATTGCTCGGTATCGACACCGCGTGACCAAATCATAAGGTTTTTAAAGCCATGATCTTCAAGCTGTTTCTTCATGCTTTCGGTGGCAACCATAACCCGACCCGACATTTCATGAAACCAACGTACAAAAGCATAGCCCCACGATTCAGGTACTGGGAAACGCGCAGAAATATATTCTGGATATTGCGTATGGTAAGAGGTTGAAAATGGAAATTTGTTTTCAATACAAACAGCGCGCGCAGTTAGACCTAATGTTCCTTCGGTGGCAATGTGTACGGCCTCCGGTTCAAATACTTCAAAGCGATGCTCAATATCGGCACGCGCACCAATTGCCATTTTAATTTCAGAATAAGTCGGAAGTGGTAACGTATAATAGCCATCAGCAGGTGTAACCAACTCTACCTCATGTCCCATTTCTCTTAATTCTTGAATGGTGCGACTTAAAGTGCGAACCACCCCATTAACCTGAGGTTCCCAAGCATCCGTTACCAACATTATTCGCAAGCCGATTCTCCATCATAAGGGTATAATATTCTACATTAACCCGATTTTTTGCGATTTAATTTTCTACGCTTACAAAGCTACTTGTTAGATTTTCCTATTCCATATAGGTATAATAGTATTTTAAACCAATGTGATTCAAGCTGAAACAGCAATAACCAACGTCATACGGCTGATTAAAATAATAAAACATCATAAATACAAATACTTAAACTGTTTTTTATGGCAAATATATTTTTTATGATTTTAGAAGTGATACAATGAATAAAGATTTTTTTGACAATTTTATGAAACTTGATGACAATAAATTTCGTGATGAGGATGCAGTTCTTGCCGAATTTGTGCAAAGCAATAATTTCCCTCATTCAATGCGAGAACGCGCGAATTTTAATGCAAGCGACATTGTCAAAACTGCCCGCGCCCGAAAAAAACCACTAGGCATGATGGAATCATTCCTTGAAGAATTTGGGCTTTCAACCCCAGAAGGTTTGGCATTAATGTGCCTCGCCGAAGGGCTTTTGCGTATTCCAGACAAAGAAACCGCCGATTTATTGATTGCTGAAAAGTTAAGCTCTGGTGATTGGATTTCCCATTTTAAATCAGAAGAATCACTTTTGATTAATGCCTCGGCACTTGGGCTTATGCTAACTGGTAAAATTGTTTCACTCGATGAAGATGCGAAAAATAACTTTGCCGGTTATGTTTCCAAACTAACTAAAAAAACGGGTGAACCTTTCATTCGTGCTGCGGTCAAGGCGGCAATGCGCATCATGGGGGAACAATTTGTTTTAGGGCGCAATATTAAAGAAGCCATCAAACGCGGTGAAGGAATCATAAAGAAGAATGAGGCCGATTGCTATTCCTTTGACATGCTTGGCGAAGGTGCGCGCACCGAAAATGATGCCGCAAAATATATGGAATCCTATGCCAATGCCATCAATATTCTAGGCGAAAGCTTAAAAAACAATGGCACACCATTCCTTTCAAGTGGGATTTCGGTGAAATTGTCGGCACTTTGCGCACGTTATGACATCCGCCAATATGACAAAGTCCAAAAGAATCTTATGCCGCGCCTTATAGAACTGGCGCAAATGGCAAAGTCGGCAAATATCAATTTCTGCATTGACGCCGAAGAGGCAGACCGCCTTCGTCTATCATTAGAAGTATTACACCAATTATCTGCCGAAGAATCATTAAACCATTGGGATGGTTTAGGTTTGGCAGTACAGGCATATTCAAAACGTGCTGGTGATGTGATTGATGCGGTAAAATCTATTTCAGCCGCTCATAATCGTCGTTTCATGGTGCGCCTTGTAAAAGGTGCATATTGGGATACTGAGGTTAAACGTGCACAATTAGGTGGCCGCAGCGACTTTCCAGTTTTCACCACCAAACCCGCAACCGATGTTTCATATTTGCATAATGCATTTAAAATGGTGAATTCATCAAAAGAGATTTACCCACAATTCGCGACCCATAACGCACATACAGTTGCGTTTTTAATGGAAATGTTAAAGCATCACCGCACCGACGAGTTTGAATTTCAACGCCTGCACGGCATGGGCGAAACCCTATATCACACCGTGAAACAGCGTTATGAAAACGTTCGGGTGCGTGCCTATGCACCGGTTGGCGCGCATGAGGATTTATTACCGTATCTGGTTCGCCGTCTGCTTGAAAATGGTGCGAATACAAGCTTTGTTCACGCCTTCTTGAACGAAGATGTTCCGGTTGAAGATGTAGTAAGAGATCCATTGGAAATCATTGATCAAAATCCAAAACGCAATGAAAAACTACCGATTCCACGTAATATGTTTCCCGATGGTCGCCTAAACTCAATCGGCTATGATTTAACCCAAACCACAGTTCAGGATGAATTTACGGCAGCTGACAAGACATTCAAAACGGGGAAACACCGCGCAACCTCACTTGTAAATGGCGAAGAAGTTTTGGGTGAAAAAATCTGCCTTATCCAAAACCCAAATGACATTAGTCTTGAACATGGGTTTAGCTATTACGCAGACAAAAACCACGTTACGGCAGCGTTTGAAGTGGCATCAAACTACCAAAAAGAGTGGAACGACAAGGGTGGTGCAGCGCGCGCCGACATACTTGAAAAAATGGCGGATACCCTTGAAAATAATACACTTAGGCTAATCGCAGCTTTGACCAATGAAGCCGGAAAAACCTATGATGACGGCATTGCCGAGGTGCGTGAGGCGGTCGATTTCTGCCGTTATTATGCAAAACAGGCGCGGGCTGAATTTACCACCCCTACCCCACTGCCATCACCGGCTGGCGAAACCAATGAATTACGCCTAATGGGGCGCGGGGTATTTGTGTGCATTAGCCCGTGGAACTTCCCGCTTGCAATTTTCACAGGGCAGATTGCGGCCGCATTATCAGCCGGTAATACCGTCCTTGCCAAGCCCGCAGAACAAACACCATTAATCGCCAATATTGCAGTTAAATTATTCTACGAAGCAGGATTACCGCATAAGGCATTACAATTATTGCTTGGCGATGGTGAAATTGGTGGCGCATTAACCGCGCTTGAAGATATTGCTGGCGTTGCCTTTACTGGCTCTACCGAAGTTGCAAAAATCATAAACCGCACTATGGCGGCAAAAGATGGACCGATTGGGGTTTTAATCGCCGAAACCGGGGGCATGAACGCAATGTTTGTTGATACTTCTGCACTTAAAGAGCAAGTGGTTGATGATGTTATTGTTTCGGCATTTGGTTCGGCGGGGCAACGTTGTTCGGCATTACGGGTTTTATACCTACCAAATGAAACCGCAGATGAAATAATTGAATGCTTATCGGGTGCAATGGATGAATTAATAGTTGCCGATTCTGGCGCTATTAATACCGATATTGGGCCGATTATTGATAAAGAAGCACTTGATAAATTAAATTCCCATATCGGAAAAAATGCTAATAAGATTGTTAAACGTGCAACATTAAAAGATGGTTTGAATGGCAATTTCTTTGCCCCAACTATTATAGAGCTGCAATCAATTGATGAGCTAGAGCAGGAAATATTTGGCCCAGTATTGCATATAATCCGCTATGATTCCAAAAAACTTGGTGAGGCTGCGGGCGCATTAAAGGCAAAGAAATATGGCCTAACCCTTGGCTGTCACTCGCGGATTGATAATTTCATCGACAAAGTGCGTGATGCTGTTCCTGCGGGCAATTACTATATTAACCGCACAATGATTGGCGCAATTGTTGGGGTGCAGCCGTTTGGCGGGCTTGGCCTTTCCGGTACTGGTCCAAAAGCAGGCGGCCCGCATTATATTCACCGCTTTGCGACCGAACAATCCATAAGCAACAACATCGCCGCGCGTGGTGGTGACCCTAAATTGTTTGATTTATAAAGGTCGTACACAAACCATGTCGCCCCACAATTGTTGCGGGGTCTTGGTATCTAAAATTCGCCATATTATTTTGCCATGCGAGACAAGAAATAATAAGCCACAGAGGCGGATAATACCACCAAAAAGCCGATTATATCTGCCGCCGTGCTAAAGCAAATCGAAACCGCCATTGCAACAAAGCCGATGATTGCAATCGGTATTATGCCTTTAAAATTCAATGGCTCACCACGGGTTGCAACATTTTTGCGAACCAAGGCAAAGGTTGATGCACAAACGAATAAGTAAATCGCCGCCGATGCCATGCCTGAAAGAATTGCCAATTGTTCAAATGTACCACTAATTGCCAAAATTGTTCCCACGCTTACGTGGAAAATAATTGCCACGATTGGCGTGCCATTAACGGGATGAAGCTTTGAAAACACCTTTGGCAACATACCATCACGCGATAATGCAAACAAAAAGCGCGGCGCACCCATCGTATCGGCACTAAGCCAGATTAGCCTTGAGAAGGTCGCCGCAAATAAAAGCAAGCCAGCTAAAATCGGGCTAATTTTCGCCATGCCGTCGGCAAGTGGGGTTTTGGAATCAATAAGTGCATGCCCAAGCAACCCTTCGGCGGCATATTGAATACCAAGATAGAGGATGACAATAAAACCCATTCCCCAAAATAATGCCAATGGAATTGAACGGTTAGGGTTTTTAACTTCCCCACTAATGGCGAGTGGGGTTTCCATGCCACTAAAGGCAAAAATGGCAAGCAATAATGCACGCCCGAAATCTTCGACAGGGCGATTAGCAACCTGCGTTGCATGATGCCCACCAAAATATATTCCCCAAAAACCAACAAATACAAAAATCACAAGTGGGATTACCTTGATAAAGGTTGTGATTGAAACAAAAGATGCCGCCTCTTTCACGCCTTTGATATTAATCAAAACAAAAACAAACATTGTCGAAACTAAAATCAACTCGCGGGAGAATGGGAATTTTAACATTGGAAAAAAGCTTATGATACCATCGGCAAAAGCACTTGCGATTGAACCAAAGGCAAGCACAGCCCCAAGCCACAGTAAAACCCCGATTATCAGTCCTGCCAATTCACCAAATGCAACTGTAACATAACCATACGCTCCACCCGATGTCGCCACCCGACTTGCGCTTTCGGCAAAACATAGAACAATTGTACCAAACGCCAATGCACAAACCACATATGCCGCAAATGATGCATGCCCGGCATATAAATAAATCGCCGCCGGCAATGAGAAAATCCCTGCGCCAATTACCTCTGTGATGATTGCAAACCCAAGACCAACGGCCCCAACACTTTTATGGAGACCTTCGTCCCTGTCTGTAACTGCGCCCAAAATATTCTCCCTGATTTCAGGGTAGATTAATTTATATATTTACCTTGTCTAGCGGTTTGCTTGAATTATTATGTTATTTCAATGATTAGCCATATTTTGGGCAACCTAATTAAACACACCCAAAAGTTAAGCACCCTGAAAGCGGCGGAATACACGGGCGCTTAAAAAACCCGCACCAACGGCAAGCATTACGCCAAAAATCCCATATGTTATGGTATGTTTTTTCGCAAATTCAAAAATCGTCCGCTCCATACCAACTTTTGTAACCACAAAACTCTGAAGGTTGGTATCAACTGGGCGACCATTTTTAAAAACCAATACTTTTACAGTATAAAGACCAGGTGGTGTTAAATCTGGCATTTTAACATCGGCACGGAAAAGCCCACTACCCTCAATTTTCACGCCTTTGGGATCATTAAGATATAGTTTTTGTTTCTCACGCTCTGAGATGAAAGAGTTTTTAAAATCTTCGGCAAAGTCAAACTTGGTGTAATTGGGGCTGATATTAACCTGACTAGCCGCAGTTAATCCATATAGTTTTTGGGTATCTTTTGCAGTTATTTCATCAATATTCTTGGTGCTAACAACGCCAAAAAAAGTTGGGGCAGCGTCAAAAAAAACCCGTTTTTGCCCAACCCATAAATTAAGAACTTTTATTTTCTTGCTTATCCATGCCGGTCTATCAGGGCCGCGTACCAAAACAACAACATCAGGATTGCTATCCCCCGCCGCCTCAACCGCACCAAAAATTGTTACCTTTGTCCCACTAAAGCTAGAGGTTAAGAGAACTTGTTCATCAAATAATGCCGCCGCTAACTTGGTACGTTGTGCAAAACCTGCCTGTGGGGCAAGGATAATTGCAAAACCCAAAATTAACGCCGCAAAATTTTTCATTATAGACCACCCCCCGCAGAAGAGGTTTCAAATAATTTTTGTGGAGTAATGAATAATTCGCCGGCAATTACCAATGCCAATAGTAATATGATTGAGCCAAGAAGAATGCGCAATTCTTCCCCTTTAATCTTCCGCCCAATGATTGAACCCAATTGTGCACCAACCACCGCGCCAATGATTAAAACACCCGCAAGAACCAAATCAAGCCCGCCGCTATTGATACCTTGTACAAAGGATGTGGCAGAGGCAAATACCAGAACCTGAAATGCCGAAGTGCCAACCACAAGGCTTGGCGGCATGTTCACAATATAGATCAATGCAGGAATGAGTAAAAATCCACCGCCAACCCCCATCATTGCTGATAAAACACCAATAACAAACCCAAGAACAATAGGCGGCAAAACAGATATAAATAATTTAGAGCGGGGAAACCGCATCTTTAATGGTAATTTATAACCAATATTACTTTTTTTTGGGCGAGTATCATGTGGTGTTGCCGCTTTGACATTTTTCTTGGCATTCAAATAGCTAGTGATTGATTCCCGCAGCAAACTTATCCCAACAAACCCAAGCAAGACCACATATGCGATTTTAACCATCACATCGGCATAGCCAATATTTTGCAGATATTTAAAAATCATCGAGCCAACGCCAACCCCAATAACGCCGGAAATAGTCATTATAAGCGCTAGGCGGAAATCAATGGTTTTACGTTCTATTTGCGGCATTAAGGACGACATAGATGCCGCAGCAGAAACATTCGCGCCAGAAACAACTGCAATCGGTGCAGGTATGCCAAACAAAATCAATAATGGCGTTAATAAAAACCCGCCACCAATGCCAAACATACCAGAAATTAGACCAACCAATGCCCCAATCCCTAGCATTAGCCAGAAATTCACTGCCATTTCAGCAATTGGCAGATATATTTGCATTGATTACGACCTCTCAAAACATAGACATTTTTTAGTTACTTGTTTTTGATAATAGATAACAATTCCCGCAAAAAGCCAACTATTTGAACCAGTAACTACGGTAAAATAATAAGCCTTTAAGGTTAAAATACTTTCTAAAAATTTTTTCATTATGAATCTTTGTTAAATACGTCCAATATATTATAAAAATGCCTATGAATATGAAAAAACATTTAGTCTTAATTAGCGTGCTTTTGCTTTCCTCCTGCGCGACCGCAACAAGTTTTTCTGCGGCGGATGATGTGCGCACCCTCGCCATTGCATTAAGAGATGGAAATTACGCAGCAATAGAAAGCCATATTGATAAACGCGCCCTAAAAGCACAGGCAATGCAAATTGCGCGTGATGTTGCAATTGAAGAAGGGGCAAAACAACTCGGCAGTGGACTTGGGGCGCAGGTTGCATCAATTGCTGCGGTCGATGCGTTGAAACCAGTTATAGAAGCATTGGCAGATCGTGCGATTGAACCTGATGCCTTGGCATATTTTGCGCGCCAAGCCGGTGTTAATGAAAACCTGCAAATCCCTTCGCGTTTTCGGGCAACACTTGCGCTAAAAACTATTAATGATGGTCGAGTTTGTGTGGTTGATGACAAAACCAAACGCTGCATGCTTTATTTTGGCAAATATGAAAACGGTTGGCGCCTTAATGGTGTTGATGAAGCAACATTGAAAATGCGCATCAAAAGTTAAACAAAAGGCGATTCCATTGAATCGCCTTTTTTGGTTTTAGATTTTTTCATTATTATGCAACTGCTTTGAGTGCGTTCACATCATTAAGGTCTAGCGAATTATTTTCCGCATAGGTTTCAATTGCGCTGGAAATCGTATTCAACAATTGCTTGGTTGCATCATCGGTATTTGCCGAAGATGCCTTTTCATTCATTCCCGCAAGTAATTCCGCCATAGAAACTTTACCATCTTGATTGGTATCAAGCGGGTCATAGTTTGTAGAAGAAGATGACGTATCTGAAGAAGCCGATTTCGAGCCGCCTGATGGCGGAGGGCCACCGGCACCACCCGATGGCGGCGGACCTTGCGGTGCGTTTTGCGTTGCACTTGTAAACTGATCTTTGGTGATTGAGCCAGTGTTTTCGGTATCAATACTTGAATATAGTTTAGTCGCTTGATCTTCAGAAACATTTGACGGACGCGCCGCCAAAAATTCTTCTTTAGAAACTGTGCCGTTGCCGTTAGTGTCCATTTTGGCAAACATATCAGAATCTTTGCCAGATTTATCGGATTTATCACCATCTGCATCCGCATCAATGCTTGAATTTAGGCTTTGCAACAATTGGTTAACTGCCGCCAAGACTGTATCGGAAAGAGTATTCCCTAGATTACGAGAACTTTTTTCTGGTTTATTCTTTTCCATACCCTCTTTAAGCTGGGTTTGGGAAAGCGAACCCGTGCCATCACTATCCATTTTATCGAATAGCGATGCAGCGTTAGTTTCACTAACTTCTGATGGGCGTGTAGCAACAAATTCTTCCTTTGAAACTTTGCCGTCCCCATTAGTGTCAATTTTACTAAATAATTCGGAAATATCAGGTTTTTTATTTCCCGATACACCTGAAATCCCACTAGAGATTCCACTGATCATTTTATTCTCCACTACTTAAGTTGCCAAATTGGCGAAATCATAGTTTCAAATAATATGCCGTATTAATTACAGAAGATTTATAAACTAACCAACTGTTTTTATTATTATTTCTCAGCAACATTAAACGCTTTCAATCTTGATTAATTTTATTAACCATAAAGCAGGCATAAATTGCACATGAAAAATGTACCACGGAAAAAAATGCCCGCGACAAAACGACTTAAAATCTGTTGCTATTTGGACTTGCAAAACTTTGGAAAAGTTATTAATGAGAATTAATTGCAATAAAAGAATATACAATTCGCACCATATAAAACTCGTATCAAGGCCAAATGAATTTCATGTTCCTGTCTGATTTGGAAAAAAACAAAGTCGCTAGAATTAGTAATATTCTAGAAGGGGAATTTTCAATTAATGCAAAATTACGTGAAGTAGGCTTTGCCGAAGGTGACGAAGTTGAAATAATTGCCTATGGCCCTGTTGCCAAGACCCCAATTTGTGTACGCCTTAATCGCACGATGATTGCCCTGCGCCCCAATGAAGCAAAATATATTGAGGTTGAATTATAATGTCCCTCAAAGCTGCCCTTATCGGTGCGCCAAACTGTGGCAAAAGCACTTTGTTTAATGGTCTTACCGGCGGCAAAGCAAAAACCGCAAATTATGCTGGTGTAACCGTTGAGGCAAAAAGAGGGCATTTCACAACCCCAAAAGGTCAAGAAATAGAGCTTTATGATCTTCCTGGAATTTATGGTTTGACTGCACGCTCTTCGGATGAAAAAGTTGCCATCAATATGCTTGAAGGGCAAATGAAAGGCGTTGATAAGCCAGATTTGGTTTTGGTGGTTATTGATGCCGCCAATTTGCGTACCCACCTTCATTCGGCATTGCAATTGCGTGAACTTGGCATTCCAATGATGTTAATCTTAAACATGATTGACCTTGCCGAACGTGATGGCATTGAAATTGATACCACAATCCTTGAACAAGAGCTTAGAATACCTGTTGTTACATCGCGGGCAACCCGCCAAGGTGGGCGCGAAAACTTCCTTAGCCGCCTTGATGAATTAATTGATGACGGCATTGAAAAAGCAAAAATAGCGCCAGAACATCATAATCTGTCTGAATTGCAAAAAAGCGCACGTTCTTTGGCAGCCAAAGCAATTGTTAAAGAAGCCCTTATCAACAAAACTACACGCATTATCGATAGCGTCGCATTACACCCAATTTTCGGGCCAATAATGCTGGCTGGTGTTTTATTTTTGATGTTTCAAGCAGTATTTTCATGGGCAACTTTGCCGATGGATTTTCTTGATAGCACGGTTTCATCACTTGCTGATTTTGTAAGGGTTAAGGTTGGTCATACGATTTGGGGTGAATTACTTGCCGATGGCATAATTGCGGGTGTTGGTTCTGTAATTGTTTTCTTGCCACAGATTGTTATTTTATTTGCCTTCATTCTTGTGCTTGAAGCATCGGGCTATATGACACGCGCCGCATTCTTGATGGATGAAATCATGCTTAGGGCGGGGCTTAATGGTCGTGCCTTTATTCCGCTTTTATCAAGTTTTGCTTGTGCCATTCCTGGTATTATGTCCACCCGCGTTATTGAACATGAACGCGATAGGATTACCACAATCCTTATCGCACCCCTTATGACTTGTTCAGCACGGCTTCCGGTTTATACCCTTATTATTGCGGCATTCATACCAAATGTAAAAGTTCTTGGCTTTATAGGTTTACAAGGTTTGGTGATGTTTGGGCTTTATCTTGCGGGCGTCATAAGTGCGTTTGTGGTTGCTTATATTTTGAAAAAAACGGTTACACAAGGCGCGCCACAAGCCTTTATCCTTGAACTACCAACCTATAAATTGCCAAATTGGCGGGATTTTTATGTTGGTATTATAGGTGCGGCAACGTCGTTTTTGCGCCGCGCAGGTACAGTTATCTTACAGGTTTCAGTGATCTTATGGGTATTGGCAAAATTCCCATTATCGGCAACCACCCTTCGTGAATCTTTTGCAGGCAAAATTGGGGCATTCCTTGAACCCGCATTAAAGCCAATTGGCTTTAACATTGAAATTGCAATCGCACTTATCCCCGGCATGGCGGCGCGCGAAGTAGCAGTTGGTGCATTGGGAACAATTTATTCGGTGCAAGGTGGTGAAAACAATACCCAAGGGCTTGCTCATATTTTGCAAAATGCGTGGTCATTACCTACCGCACTTGCATTTCTTGCATGGTATGTTTTTGCGCCACAATGTTTTGCAACCCTTGCCACAATAAGGCGCGAAACCAATAGCGCAAAATGGGCGATTTTTGCGTTTTTATATCTTTTGGGAATTGCCTATATCGCGGCGGGGCTTACTTATCACATAAGCCGACTTATAATTGGCAATTAGCAATCACAATATAATTGATAAAGAACCTTGATAAGCGCTTTTACTTCTTCACTATGAAGTGAATAATAAACATTCTGCGCATCGCGGCGGGTTTTAACCAATTTCTCGCGGCGCAGAATTGCCAAATGCTGCGACAATGCAGATTGTGATAATTCAATACTATCCAACAATTGTGAAACCGTCATTTCATGAGCATTCAACTGACATAAAATCATAAGGCGGGTTTCATTAGCCATTGATTTTAATAATAAAGTTGCATCATGTGCGCTTTTTTCCATTTTTTTTACGGTTTCGATTGGCATTTACGCAAAAACTCCAAGGTTATTTAGCTATCTATACAATATTATAAAAATTCGCAATATCATTAATTGCAATTGATATGCCACATATAGAACTACTGGTTTTATTTGTACAATATATTTGCAAAATTTACGCTATAATATTATCTGATGCACTATGATAAATCTTTTCAATAGAACTCCCAAGCCGCACAAAGTTACCACAGATGAAATCAAGCAAGTTTTATCTAAATTTGCCGATCCAATTTTGGGTGGTGATATTATTGCTTCTGGCGCAGTTTCGTCATTTGACCTAAAAGACCAAACCTTAAGCGTAGTTATTGAAACCGATGTAAAACATGCTGCTATCTATGATGAAATAGGAACACAGGCACAAAAAGAGCTTCTTAAATTAAAAGGTATCACCAAAGTCAATGTGGTTGTAACCGAGCATATAAACACACCACAGCAAAGCCCAAAAATGCCAACAGAACCGACACCAAAGCCAAAGGCACCGAGTGCAACCTCTATTCGTCCGCCAAATATCGGAAAAATCATTGCGGTTGCATCTGGAAAAGGTGGGGTTGGTAAATCAACAATTGCCTTTAATATTGCCTATGCTCTTGCCAAAGCTGGAAAGCGAACTGGTATTATTGATGCCGATATTTATGGCCCATCAATCCCAACCCTTATGGGCGAAGTCGACCAAAAGGCAGAGGTGGATGACAATGGGAAATTATTGCCAATTGAAAAATTTGGCTTAAAGGCCGCATCAATTGGTTATGTGGTTGATAAGGATCGTGCATTAATTTGGCGCGGCCCAATGGCATTAAAGGCATTGACCCAATTCTTTACCTCGGTTGCGTGGGGTGCGCTTGACTACCTTATTATCGATTTACCACCTGGCACAGGTGATGTCCCGCTTACAATTGCGCAACAGGCAAAGATTGATGGTGTTGTAATTGTTGCCACCCCGCAAGAAGTGGCGCTTGCTGATGTGCGTCGTGGCATTGAATTATTCCAAAAGGCCGGAATTGAAATTATCGGCGTTATTGAAAATATGTCAGTTCTTATTGATGAAAATACCGGTGCAGAAATTGATTTATTTGGCAAAGGTGGCGCAAAAAAATGCGCCGAAACCCTTGGGATAAATTATTTGGGTGCGCTTAATTTCTATCCTGCGCTGCGCACCTCCTCAGATAGAGGGGAAGTTTTCGAAGGTGCGCAGCAGCAGATAGGCAAAATAATCAAAGCACTTTGATTATTATTCCTAATATTTTGGGATTATTCTTCCCAATCTTTTGGCAATAATTTTGACGATATAAACAATAATATTGCCGCCAATACGTAAAAAATCGTCCCACTCATAATTGAATAGCGCAGGGATTCTTGCCCATATTGCTCTTTTAGCAGGGTAGACATTAAACCGATTAGAAAATCACCAAGCCCAATCCCAATTAATGAGTTGATTAACAAAAATAATGCCGATGCCGTTGCCCGCATATTTGGTGGGACAATGTGCTGAAACGCACTAATCACTGGGCCAAGCCATACAAGGCCAAGAGCAGTCGGAATAATATATAAAAAGAATGAGACCATAAGATTATTGCTCATGGTTCCAAGAACAAAAAACGGCAATGCGAGCAGGAATGAAACCGCTGGCACAAGTGCATATGCGCCCTTTGATTTTGCACCCAAACGGTCAGAGATTTGACCCCCCATCCAAATGCCCAATATACCGCCCACCAAAAGCATCATGCCATAATAATAACCTGCATAAAGCACTGGCCCCGCGCCATGCGGGATAAGGAAACTAGGTAGCCAAGACATAGTTTGCGGTAAAATATCGCCATAAGAGCGAACAAAAAACGATGGCAGCCACGCAAACAAGCCATAACCCATCATTGATGAGCATGATGCACCGAGTGATAATGTCCAAAAACTTGGTTTTGAGATTAAAACCTTTATAACTTCCGAAATTTTTGGGGCATCAGTCTTTGCATTTGCGGAATCAAATATCCCACGCACTGGCTCGCGCATTAATAATCTAAAAATCGGGGCAAGAATTATGCCCATTATGCCAACGATAACGAAGGCGGCTCGCCAGCTAAGCATTGTTGTAATGATTGCGCCAAAAACAATGCCAACTGCCGAGCCTATCGGTATCCCAAAACTATAAATCGCCATTGCGCGGGCGCGCTTTTTGGGTTCAAAATAGTCGGAAATTATGGAATATGCCGGTGCAACGCCGCCTGCTTCACCAACCCCAACCATCATTCGTGCAAAGAATAATTGCCAAAAGTTTTGTGCAAACCCGCAAATTGCTGTCATCGCGCTCCAGATAGTCAGGGAAATGGTAATAATCCATGTCCGGTTAAATCTGTCGGCAAGGAAAGCAATAGGAACACCAAGCAAGGAATAGAATATTGCAAAACTCATACCCCGCATCAGCCCAAGCTGGGCATCATTAATGCCGAGTTCTTTTTGAATAGCAGGTGAAAGGATAGCCAATATTTGGCGATCAAGAAAATTGAATGTGTAAACCACAACCAATAACAACAACACCAATCCGCCAGAGATTTTTTTACGTGTTGCACCCAATTCATTATTTTGCATTTTTATCTCTTTTAAAAGTTACCTTCCCACAAAAGGTTGATTTTGCAGGAAGGTAAAGGAGGAAAATTAGAAATTAACCTGAATAGAAGCGGTAATGGTTTTTGGTGGACCATAGAATGAGGTTACAGAATTGCCCAAAAGAACGCTTTGTCCCTGTGCAACACCCCAAGGGAAGTTATAACCACCAACTTTGTAGCGCTCATCAGACAAGTTCTTGCCATAGAGAGCAAGTTTCAAATTGCCTGATTGGTTGGTCCAAACTGCTGACAAATCATATAACCAGAATGCTTTTTGATCCAAAAGCGGTGCTGCAAATTCAAACATTTGCATATCTGAACGATAAGACGCAGTTGGCGTTATAACCATTTTACCACCAAATACTGGGAAGTTAATGGTTGCCCCAAAATTGTTTGTCCATTCAGGTGTATTTTGGAATTTTGCAAGTCCAGCAAGGTTTTCAACTAGGCCAGTTGCAGGGTTGCGGCTCAAATATTCGTCATATTTTGCATCAATATAACCGATTGCAGTATTTAGGCTTAGGTTGTCATTAACTTTGTAATTAGCTTCCAATTCAGCACCCTGAATTGTTGCAGAACCCGCATTGTCAACCTGCGAAGCGATGCTTGCACCAACTGGAATTTGACGGGTAATCTGCACATCTGTGTAATCAGAGCGGAAGATTGCGCCGGCAAAATAAAGATTATTATCAAACAATGAACCCTTTAAACCTGCTTCATAAGTCAACACGGTTTCTGGCTTATAACCATTTACCGCAGATGGGGTAAGGATTGCATCAGCACGCATATCAAAACCACCAGACTTAAAGCCTTGTGAAACCGAAACATAACCAGTTATATCTGGGTTAAAGGCATAAGAAAGAGATGCTTTTGGCGTGAACTTATTAAAAGTACGTTCGTTGGTGAAGTTAGAACGCATCAAAGCCACAGTCTGCACAGTCCCACCAAACAATGGTGATGCCGGCGCGTTATAGTTTGCACGAACCACAGTGCCACGTTTATGGTCACTGGTATAACGGCCACCAACGGCAAGGGTTAGTTTGTCATTAAATTTGTATGAGAAGTCGGCATATGCAGCTTCTGACTGGGTTCTAACTTTACCACGGGTAAAGATTGTAAGCGCACCATTCAAGATTTGGGTGTCAAATGCACCTTCAGCAGTACCATTCAAATAATATAGACCAACAACACCAGATAGTTTGTCACCAGTCCAAAGTGCTTGAAGCTCTTGGGTTGCTGTGGTGTCCGCATAATATGCAGGCACATCAAGCAATTTTGCAGGAGTTCCATCAAAATCAATCACGGTATCTGTATGACCCTTACGGTTAGAAGTGATTGATTTAAGGGTAAGGGCATCATTCACCTTATATGCAAGGATTAATGATTCACCATCTGTCTTAACTTTGTTTTTATCACCAAGACCTGCATAAGTATCAAACACATCCGCAGTTGGCATACCAAGATACGCATTTGCGCCAGAATAAACTGGGGCGCCTGTTGCACCTAGGGCAACTGTTTCGCGGTGACCGTGACGGGCATTTGAATTGTCTTCAAAGCTATCATAAGCAAGACGGGCAGAAAAAGCATCATTCGGCGCATATTCAGCGCTTAGACGGTATGCGGCAACGTCTTTGTTATAAGTGTCTTTGCCTGTGGTAAGGTTTTTACCATAGCCGTTACGGGTTTGCAGGGTGAATGCACCACCAAAAGAAAGCGCGTCATTTACTGGTAGAACCGCTGATGCAGTTGCTTCGGCTTGACCATAGCTGCCATATGCCAATTTGCCCATAATTCTGCGCTCATGCCCCAATGGTTTGGTAACATATTTAACCGCACCACCAATGGTGTTACGACCGTATAATGTACCTTGCGGGCCACGCAAAACTTCGATGCGGGCAACGTCATAAATATCAAGAACCGCACCTTGTGGACGGGCAATATAAACGTCATCAACATAAAGACCAACACCAGGTTCAAAGCCCCAAAGTGGATCTTGTTGCCCAACACCACGGATAAATCCAATCAGTGTTGAATTTGTGCCGCGCGCCACCTGCATAGTTAGGTTTGGCGTAGATTTTTGAAGCGATGTAATATCAGCTGCACCGGTTTGTTCCAGTTTTGCGCCAGACAAAGAAGTAACCGCAATTGGCACATCTTTTAATTTTTCTTCGCGGCGGCGTGCGGTTACCACAACTGTGGTTTCTTCATTTGGCTTCATTACTTCTTCATCCGCAGCGAATGCAGGAACAGCATATGCCGCAGGTATCAAAGCACTGGTTGCCAAAAGACAATTCATTACTCTTTTTCCAAACATTTTTTTCATTTCCTTCCCCTTTTGTTTATTTTGACGTTTCACGCCTTAAATAAAACTTGCTTTTAATTGATTGCCGTTTTCGGCTTTGTTGACCAATGAGATTACAAGGTCATTAAATTTATCTGCCTCCTCCAAATGTGGCGCATGCCCCGAAAAGGCAAAATCGTACAAAGTGGAAAAGGGCAAATAATCGTTTACATATTCCCCGACAGCGGGGTCATAAAGTGCATTATCAAGGCCACGCAAAACATGCGCCTCAACATTAAAATCTTTGAGTTTGTCACGTGTATCAACCACGATCATATCTTCCCAAAGATTTGCCATTGCGACCGAGTTATTTTCAGAGGCAATTGCAATAAGTCGTTCTAAAATCTTTTCACGCTTTGGCGCATTTGATGATTTTGTAGATGATTGCGCCAAAGACTTTGCCGAAGACTTAGATGGTATTTTTTGCGCCATTCTTTGCGCCGATAATTGCCAATTATCCCGCATTTGCCGCAAAACAGTTTGTAAATGCCGACGACCAGTTTCGTCATTAAACTCCCGCGAGCCAATCAAGCCCAGTGACCATTCTGAATTGTTTATCATTTTGGGCGTCATATCAATTGAGACGAAAGAATTTATCGGCCCCAATTCTTCACTTCCCGCGACCTGCCACACCGCCAATGCACCCATTGACCAGCCAACCAAAATATAATTTTTTAAACCAAGAATATTGGCAAATTCAAAAATATCTTCACCAATGGTTTGAATATTCATTGGCTTGTTGCCAACGCTACTTTTGCCGCAACCACGCATTGATGGAATGATAACACGACAATGTTTTGAAAGCGGCTCTTGCGACCAAAAGGCATCGCGGTTCATTCCCCAGCCATGAATGAACAGTACGGGAACCCCGTCCCCCGCGTCATAATAATCTATTTGCGCACCGTCATTCAGACCAAGCCTTGGCATCATCTCTCCCTGATAGATGTCAAATCTTATGTTTGACATTCTTATATTTTATGTGATGAAGTCATTTATTCTTGTATTTTTCTTATTAATACATAAATTGAAACATGAATCAAGTTTCATGTTTAAAAGAAAGCAGTAAAAATGCAACCAACAAGTGAAGGAAAAACGCCAAAGACCAAAAGGGGAATAAAAACCAAGGCAAAATTGCTGGAGGCGGCGGAAATAGAATTTGGTTCACGAGGTTTTCATGAATGCATGATTGCCGATATTACAAGGCGTGCTGGCGTTGCGATGGGAACTTTTTATATTTATTATGAAAGTAAAGAAGAAATCTTCCGCGAGCTGGTCTCACACATGGGGCGCCTAACAAGATCTTATATCGCACAAAAAATTTCCGGCATCGAAAGCCGTCTTGAAGCAGAAAAACAAGGTTTCAAAGCCTATATTGAATTTGCCCGCGAAAATAAAAACCTTTACCGAATCGTTATGGAATCGCAATTTGTTGCGCTGGATGCGTTTAAAGAATATTATCGTGTATTCGCAAATGCCTATGAAACAAATTTGAATGTCGCGGTAGAAAAAGGACAAATCAGGGCTGGCAATAATGAAATAAGGGCGTGGTCTTTAATCGGGCTGTCCACTTATTTGGGGCTTAAGTTTGGCATTTGGGATGAACAAATGCCCGCCCAAGAAATTACCGAAGCCGCCTTTGATTTCATCGAAAATGGGTTAAAACCATAATGCGTTTTATAACTGATTTTATAAAAAGAAATGCCCAAAATCGCGCCAAAAAAATCGCGTTTAGCGATATTTTAAATGGCAAAGATTATAATTTTCATGAATTAAATCTTTATAGCGAAAAAATGGCATCTTATTTCATATCGCTTGGCGTAAAGCGTGGCGACAGAATTGGAATATTGTGCCGCAATCGGGTTGAATATTTCTTTGCCCTTTTTGCTTGTGCGAAAATTGGGGCGGTACTTGTGCCTTTAAACTGGCGTTCCCCAATTGTCGAATTATTGCCAATTATTTCTTCTACTGCCCCTACCCTTTTATTATTTGGCAAAGAAGACGCACAGAAAATATCAGACTTATCGTTAAATATCCCAACCATAAATTTTGACGATAATTTTTTTGAAACCTTGGACAAGATTCCACCCCACGAAGGTCGTCATGAATGGGGCGTTGATGAGATCTGGTATCTTTTATACACGTCTGGCACAACAGGCGAACCCAAGGCGGTTATTCAAACCTATGGCATGGCAATTGCCAATTATGTGAATATCTCGCAGGCAATTGATATGCGTGGCGATGATGTATTTCTAAACTTTTTGCCACTATTTCATACCGCCGGAAATAACCTTTTCACAATTCCTGCATTAATTCGCGGATGCGCATCATATATTATTCCTAGCTTTGATTTGGAAATTGTGGTCGGGCTTTTAAAAGATGCAAAAATTAGCGCGATTTTTGGCGTCCCCAATATTTATATGCAAATCGCACATCACACGGATTTTACGAAGATTGATTTTTCTAAAATTCGCTCGACCTGTTGTGGCGGTGCGCCACTGCCCGATTATCTTATTTCGCTTTATGCCAAACATGGGGCTTATTTATGCAATGGCTTGGGTATGACCGAAACCGGCCCAACCGCATTCATTATGGACAAGGCCAATGTATTGGAAAAATTCGGTTCAATCGGAATGCCGCAAATTTTAACCGAAGTAATATTGGTTGATAAAAACTTTAACCAAGTTCCACAAGGTGAAATTGGGCAGATATTATTTGCTGGCTCTAACATAACCCCAGGATATTGGGGCAATGAGATTGCAACAAAGGAAGTATTCCATGTGGATGGCAATGGCAAAAAATGGCTTAAATCTGGGGACTTGGCACGGATTGACCAAGATGGTTATTATTTTGTCGCTGGACGCACCAAAGAAATGTATATTTCGGGCGGCGAAAATGTCTATCCGGTTGAAATTGAAAATATCTTATGCCGCCACCCAAAAGTTCGTGAAGCAGCAATTATTGCCCAAAAAGACGATAAATGGGGTGAGGTTGGCATTGCCTATATAATCCCAGAAGGTGAAATGGCAGATGAAAAAGAGTTGGTTGATTTTTGCCGCGCCAATATGGCGGGTTATAAAGTGCCGGTAAAATTCATAAAGGTTGATGATTTCCCTCGCACTCCAGCGGGAAAAATTCAAAAGCAACTTTTCAAATCTTAAAAATTGGATTTTGTGTTTAAAGTATTGACAGTTTTGAAAATAAAGCAACCATATTGCCATTGAGGCGCAACAATGAATTCAATTTCCATACACCCCCAAAGAACTCTTTTAACGACAATTCTGCACGAGCGTATTTTACCCGTGTTCCGTCCGCCATTTATTGTTCGATATTATATTTTCACCGTATCGGAAAGCACAAAAACGGCGGAACGTAATTGGATTGATACAATCGCAAAAGATGCCGAAAAATCATCTGATGGCGGTAAATATATCCTTAGCAATGATGATGAAACCCTTATTTTTGAGCGACATGGTGAATTTTCAACCTATTTTCAATTCTGCCAATTCAAACAAGAAGAGATTGATAATGATGATAAGTTTGCGTTTGGATCTCTTAATAATGTGCTTCACCCCTGGATTGGTCAAGCTTCAGGAGAATTATTTCGCACCGTAGAATTCGTTTTCACCACCAAAATGCCAGATGATGACGCAATTAACAAAATAATGCATCTTTCAAACGGGGTAAGTTGCGATGTCTTTGAAAAAAAAGCACGCATCTGGACAGATTTTTATCGTCACGAGGATGATGCAGGGAGGGTGTTGGTTTATTGTGACAAGCTTAAAAACGATGAGGCATCAAGGCTTTTGCAAACATTAATAGAAATTGGTCAATATCGAAAGCTTGCATTATTGGGATTTCCGATTGCAAGGGAAAAACTTGGTTGGCTAAAATCAGCAGAAGAAAAATTAAATAATATAACGACCGAATTAGACCAAAATAGCACCCCACAAAACGAAATATTAAACCATATAACCAAACTTGCCGCCGAGGTTGAAAGCGCAATTAATGAGGTGCGTTTTCGCTTTGGCGCGACCGAAGCCTATTATCGCCTCACCAAGGACAGATTAAAAACCCTTAGAGAAAGCCCGATTGACGGCTATTCGACAATGCAACAATTTATTGAACGGCGACTTACACCAGCCATGCGAACCTGTGAGGCAACAAAAAACCGTTTACAAGATTTATCCGAAAGAATCGGAAGGGTTAATGACTTGTTGCGAACAAGAATTTCAATATCGCTTGAACTCCAAAATCAAGAATTATTAAAATCTATGAATCGCCGTTCTGAATTACAGGTTAAACTATCAGAATTAGTCGAAGGTCTATCCATATTTGCAATAGGTTATTATGTTTTCAACCTATTAAAATATTTTCTTGAAAGTGCATATCCACATCATGAAGAGCTATTGCATAGGCTAAATGCGCCATTAATTGCAGGTATTTTGGCGGCAGGTTGGCTATTTATTAATATGCGAAAAAAATCGATTAAAGGGGGAAAAGACTAAACTATACGCTTAGTTTTTTGTTCTTTTTAACCTTGGCAACCGCCCGCTCGCGCCTTAGGCGGGACAAATAGTCGATGAAAAGCACACCATTAAGGTGATCCATCTCATGCTGAATACAGGTGGCATAAAGCCCCTCGGCATCTTCGATGATTTCTTCGCCTTTTTCATTAAGATATTTAATTTTAACCTTGGCGGGGCGTTCAATCTCATCATAATAATCAGGAACCGATAAGCACCCCTCTTCATACGGTGCCAAATCTTCAGATTTACCCAAAATTTCTGGGTTTATGAAAACCTGTGGCAGACGTGCATCGGTTTTATTACCATCGGCATCTTCTTTGCCCCACACCAAATCCATTGTAATCACGCGCAAAGGCACGCCAATTTGAATTGCCGCAAGGCCAATGCCCTTGGCTTCATACATTGAATCAAGCATATCCGCGACCAAAGCACGAATTTCATCATTAACATTTTCAACTGGTTTTGAAACCTGCTTTAAAATGGGATCGGGAACAGTAAGAATAGGTTTAATTGCCATATCCGCTAGTTATGTTCAAAACTATAAAAAATCAATAGAGTGCGGTAAAATTATTTCCCGCACTCACTAAACATGTCTTTCATCACCTTGGAATTTACTGGCCCAAGGTTTGAAATACAGCCAATTCCTTTTTCATTGAACATAACACTATATGGAACGCCGCCTTCGGGGTCGCCAAAATATTCAAGGGCATCATTAAAGCCACTTTTATATTTCAAGATTAACGCAGAGTTTTTGATGGGCTTTTGTAGGAAATATTGCTCTTTTTTGCCCCATGTCGGGGTAACAACAATTATTGGCATTGCGCCGGCGGCCTTACGAATGTTTTCAAAGCCAGACATTTCAACCAAACACGGTGGGCAATCCGATTTCCAAAACATGACAAGCACTTTTTTGCCGGAAAACTGGTTTGCACTAAATGCCTTACCACTCTCGGCATAGGTTGCCCCATTAAAGGCCGCAAGCATCGGTGCCGCATCTTGTGCCTTTGCCAAAAGAGGAGAGAGGATGCCAAATGCTAACAAAACCAAAGTTAAAACTGACTTTAATTTTTTAAACATCTGACATCCTCTTTTTTGCGCTGTTTATAGCATTTAGGAGGACACTATAAACTACTGGGAGCTTTTATAAAAGACGAACTAGAAAGATCTTCTGCGTCTGATTTCTGATGCCGCATAAAGCAGTCCAACCCCAACCACCAAACCAATCCATAGCGAAGGTTCAGAGAAAGTTTTCATGATTGGGTCTAAAGCGACCAAAAAATCGGCATTATTTCCAACACCATCTTTTATGGCATTTTTACCTTCATCAAGCGCTTTCCAAATTGGATAACCAGTTAAGTGTTGCAGTGGTGCAAAGAATAAATCACTTGCGCCTTTAAGGAAGATTTTTGCAAGCAATGGCAGCAAGACAATCGGAACGAATGCCAAAAGGAACGGTGCTTTGGGTGCATAAGAAGACGCCGCCAAAATCCATGAATAAACCGGAAACGCCCACAATACATATGCCACAAGCATTAGTGCAACCATAATCCATAATTTGCCAACCGCCTCCAAAACATCTGGAATACTAATCATATTCAAGCCGATTTGGTTTGATGCCAAAGTAGTGATGATAATCAATATAATATGCAGGACGAATGTCACCAAAAGTGCAAAGCCAAGCCCGATACCAACCACGGAAACCGTTTTTGCACCCACGGTTTCAATATCGGAAATCGGCAGGGACTTCCAAAACATTATGGATTTATCCTTGCGCTCCTCATAAAGAGAGCCTGAAAGCACAAACAAAACAACAATACTCGCAATGAACAATGGCAATAGCGACCCGATAAGGTTGCCAAATGCAATCATTGCCGAAAGTTTCTTGATTTTATCGGGGGTCAAATCACCCATAACTGGTTTGGTCTGCCCTTGTTCATCAACATAAACCAAATGACCGCCCGCATCTTTTTTCAAATGAAGATTATTACCATTATTATCTTCAATATTTACATCAGCATTTACGTCAGCGCTACTGCCGCCAAAAAGGATAAAATTATTGCCATCAACCCGAAGGCTGCCCATAAAAACAGAACTAATGACCAACAATAAAATAACTGCCGAGATTACCAATGGCGTAATTATTAATGCGCCTTTGTAATCGGCAAGATCGCGTTTAATTAGGGTTAGAAATTTATTCATATTACACCCGCTATATATTCTTTGATATTTTAGAATTATTTTTCTTGATTAATTTAAGCCCGCTTTTAGGCTCAGAACTTTGTGAACTCGTCTTTTTCAACGAAGTAGGTTTGATAAGTTTGGGGGCAAAAATCGTAAACATTGTGTTCCCCTACGCATTCTGTGGTGTTGCCAGTGCAACAAACAAATCTGCTAATGCTACGCGGCGCGGATCACCAAATTTTTTCAAATCTTCGGTTGCTTTGTCGCGGAAAATCATTGTGGTACGGCCCATAATTGCACGTGAATAAATCGGCATCAGCGATAAGGCATCGGCCTTTTTATCCTCGGAAACATCAATGGCGTAGAATTTTTCCGAAATATCTTCGAGCGACGCATCCAGCGTAACTTCGCCATCTTTGATGAAAATTGCATGCGATAAAATCGGCTCAATCTCATCAATCTGGTGGGTCGTTACCAAAATGGTGCGTTCTTCATCAAAGAAGTCGCGTAGTACCGCATCATAGAAAGACCTACGATTCATAATATCAAGGCCCAAGGTCGGCTCATCAAGAACCAAAACTTTGGCATCAATCGCCAAAACAATTGATAAATGCACCTGAACAGTCATACCTTTTGAAAGCTCTTTGATTTTGGCATTCAAAGGAATATTGGTATTTTTTAATTTATCAATTGCCTTTTGTTTTTGGAATTTAGGGTGCAAATCTTCCAACCAATTGAAAAGATCTGAAATTCTTGCCCATTTTGGAAGGGTTGCAACATCGGCGATAAAGCATACGTCATTCATCAATTGCGAACGGTTTTGCAATGGGTTTAAACCCATAACTTTCAATTCGCCAACATATTCAGAAAGACCAAGAATACAATTCAAAAGCGTTGATTTACCCGCACCATTGGCGCCAATAACACCGACAATCCGACCCTTTGGGATTTCAAGATTAGTAGGTTTTAGTGCAACCTTTGCGCCATAAGATTTCGATAAACCTTTTGCGCTGATTAAAATATCATTATCCATGTTTTTCCCCAAAATCTTTTGCCAATTCGTTCCAATCAATTTCCAAATCTTTGATTTTTTGGACGATAGGCGGCCACTCATTTTCAAGAAATTGTTTACGCTCACGCTCAACAACTGCGGTTTTTGTTCCTTGGGTCACAAACATTCCAAGCCCACGGCGCTTTTCAATAAGCCCATCATCATTAAGCTCTGAAAAAGCGCGCGAAACAGTTAAGGGATTAACCGCAAGTTCTATCGCAAGCTGGCGCACGGAAGGGATTGCCTCCCCCTCTTTAAAGTCACCGCTTAGAATAGCGCTTTGCAACCTATCCTTTATCTGTTTCCAGATTGGTATGTCGTCACGCCAGTCAATTGAAATCCCTGTTGACATATCACTCCTTTAAAAGCGAAGCCGCTTTTTGAATTGCGGCCTTGTTTCTTTCCGCAATAGTGTCTTAGTAATCTAATACACCACTGATGTCAATATAGTTGTTGAAATATTTTCAAATTTTGGCATAGGTTTTTCAGTAGGTTATTTTAGAGGCAATTAAATGACAAAAACCAAAACCACAGCTGAAGACAAAAAAATTATATATACCACCGAACACCGTGTTGCCTGTGATGGTGGCGGCGGCGCATTGGGCCACCCAAAAACCTATTACGACCTAGGCGATGACGGCCGCGCCGAATGCCTATATTGCGGCCAGGTTTTTGAGTTGAAGCATTAGGGAACCACCCACACCCACAAAAACAAAAACATTGTCACCCCGCACTTGTTGCGGGGTCTATAATTCACATAATGCAACATTCTTAAACGGCTTTTAGTAGCTCGTGACATTATTTTTAAACAAACATCTTTAAATAAAACATTATCAATCAATTAGTTATGCCCATTATTGGCGTTTATTTTTCAATTTCCCGCGAAATGTTGACATTTGTTGACATTGCAAAGCTTGAACAAATTCAAAAGCCATAAAACAAACCACCCAAAACCCTGACATTTCCTGACATTCAAAAACCGCACTAATCGCCCCAATCAAAACTTAATAGCTATGAATAGTAAGGGTATTTATTGATGTGGGGATAGTTAGAATTACGAATTACAAGATTTGTCATGCCGCACTTGCCCACGGCATCTCGTAAATTTAGGAATACAATTAAATAGACCCCGCAATGCACTTCGTTTATGCGGGGTGACAAAGTTTATTACCGCCGCAACTAAATCAACCCTGTAAATTCCAATTATGGTTTAATGGTCCGTGACCATGACCGAAGCCTTTGGCGGTTTCGATTGCTTTGAAGACATATTCGCGGGCATTGGCGACCGCGTCTTTTAACCCCTGCCCTTGTGCAAGATATGATGAAATCGCGCTTGCCAATGTGCAGCCTGTGCCGTGGGTTGAAGTTGTATTTATACGCACGGCATCAAAAAAGGTTTCGTCATATTCGGTGGCAAGAAGGTCGGTAAATGTCGCCCCTTCGATATGGCCACCTTTTACCAAAACTGCTTTTGCACCCATTTTCAGAATTTTTTCGGCGGCGCGCCTTTGCCCATCAAGGGTTTCAACTGTTGTTCCGGTTAATGCCTGTGCCTCGGGTGCATTGGGGGTCAAAAGCGCGGCATTAGGGACAAGGATTGATTTCACCGCATCAATTGCGCGGTTCTCAAGCAATGAGTGACCACCCTTGGCAATCATTACGGGGTCGATGATTTTGGGTATATTTGGCGCATAATCGGCAAAGGACTTTGCGATTGCCTCAACAATTTCAACCGTTCCCAACATTCCGGTTTTGATTGTATCGGCGCCAATATCTTCTAATACGACCTTAATTTGATCGGTTACGGTTTTAATTGGGATTGGGTGAACGTCAAAAACACCCAATGTATTTTGCACGGTTATCGCGGTAATTGCGGTCATGGCATAACCGCCGGTCATGGTTACTGCTTTTATGTCCGCCTGAATCCCTGCGCCACCGCCCGAATCAGAACCCGCAATTATTAAAACCCGACCTTTACCCATTAGCGTCCTATTTTATTTTTCGCCATTTCATCAGCAACCAATGCGGTTGATTGACCATTTTTATCAGCGACTTTGAATATTTCAGACAAAGTATGCGGGATTTTTTCAATATGCGCCATAACTTTTTTAATGTCATACTGCCCATCAATTTCATAGAATACATTGATAATGCCCGCCGCATTGGCAACATAATCAGGGGCATAAAGAATGTCACGCTCAACCAACTTCACGCCGTGGACATCTTTGGCAAGCTGATTATTCGCCGCACCACAAACCACTTTCGCCTTTAGCTGTGGGATGGTCGTATCATTCAATATCGCACCCAAGGCACATGGGGCAAAAACATCAACATCGGCAGAAATAATATTATCAAGCTCAACAAACTCTGCGCCAAATTCATTTTGCACTGCTGCGATTCTATCTACATCAACGTCAGTAAAGCAAACTTTTGCACCGGCCTCGGTCAATTGTTTGATAAGATTTTTGCCAACCGCACCCGCACCTTGCACCGCAACCTTGATGCCTTTAAGGTCGGTTGCACCCAATTTATGTTTGACGCTTTCTTTCAATGATAGGAAAACCCCATATGCAGTCATCGGTGATGGATCACCACCAAAACCGTCTTTTGGATCTCGCCCAAAAACATATTTGGTTTTTTGTGAGATATATTCCATGTCTTTCAAAGTTGTGCCAACATCTTCTGCAGCGATATATTTGCCACCCAAATCAGCAATTGCCTGCCCAAAAGCATGAAATAATTCAGGGCTTTTATCAGTTTTTGGATTGCCAATTATCACCGACTTACCGCCGCCCAATTCAATCCCGGCAAGTGCATTTTTATACGACATGCCTTTTGAAAGCCTAAGCACATCTTTTAAAGCAGCACTTGAATCTTCGTATGGCTGCATACGAATACCACCGCCCGCAGGGCCAAGATGCGTTGAATGCAGGGCGATAATCGCCTTTAACCCAGTTTTTTTATCATTAACAAAATGGACGACTTCATGATTATCAAAATCTTCGGCTTCAAAAACAGATGACATAATATTCCCATATAAAATAATCCCGCCTCTTTAACGCTGATGTGCGTAAATTTAAAGACGGGGTTGTGGAAATAGATAAAAAATTGTTATATCATTTTCTTTTGGCAAAATCTGGGGCATGATTTGACCGATTTAAGCGATTTATTTGATAAAAAAATTTACGACACTATCGCAAAAGTGCCGAATGATTTTGCGCATTACGAAAAAAAATTGGTAGATTGGTGCAATTTAAACACTGGTTCACGCAATTATTTGGGCTTGAAACAATTTTTACCCCTTCTGGAAGAGGCTTTTGGTGCGCTCCCTGGGGTTATAAGCCGCAAAAAGCTTAATCCTGAAAAAGTGGTTATGACAAATGGCAAAGTTGAAGAAGTGGATTTGGGGCATTCATTCCACCTCAAAGTTCGCCCCGATGCGCCAATTCAAATTGTTTTAACCGGGCATTACGACACCGTATTCCCAATTGATTCGCCATTTCAAAGCGTTACACCTACTGATAATGATGAATTAAATGGCCCCGGTGTTGCCGATATGAAGGGCGGGATATTGGTAATGCTAGAAGGCCTCAAAGCATTCGAGCATTATGAGTTTAAAGACAATATTGGCTATGAAGTGCTTTTATCACCAGATGAAGAAATTGGGTCACTTGGCTCTGCCCATTTGCTGCATGAAATTGGGTCGCGAAGTGATTTGGGTTTAACCTATGAACCTGCATTGCCAGATGGCTCTATGGCGGGTGCGCGCAAAGGTTCGGCAAACTTCGCATTGATTATTCATGGCAAGTCGGCGCACGTTGGGCGGGCGCATAAAGAAGGCATAAGTGCGATTTTGGCGGCGGCAAAATTTGTAACCTCACTCGAAGCAAACAACGATAATAATCACGGTGTGACATTTAATTGCGGGAAAATTGATGGTGGCTCTGCCAATAATGTCGTTCCCGATATTGCCATTGTGCGTTTTAACATTCGTGCCCCAAGCCCTGAAACTATGAATTGGGCGGTTGGTGTTATTAATGAAAATATCGCCGCAATTTCATCAAACGGCATCCACTGCCACCTTGAAGGCGGCATTTCACGCCCACCAAAACCCAAAAACAAAGCGCAAGAACAAATTATGAGCGATATAAGCCGTATTGCCGAAGGTTTGGGAATAAAAATGCAATTCAAAGATACCGGCGGCGTATGTGAGGGAAATAATCTTTTTGCCTCTGGCTGTCCGAATATTGACACATTAGGGGTATTGGGTGGCAATATCCATTCATCTGATGAATATGTTTTAAAATCGAGCTTTGGCAAACGTGCCGCACTAACCACCGCAATTTTATGCGCTTATGCAAGTGGCAAATTGGATGCCAAGGCATTAAGAAAACTTATGTAAAGGGAAAATAATGCTTGTTGTAAGACCGGCGAGACCGGAAGACCTTGACGATTTTCACCGCTTTGCTAAATTATCGGGTGCAGGCTTCACAAGCCTGCCTGATGACCGTGCAATGCTTGAGGCACGCCTAAAGAAAAGTATAAAATCCTTTAAAGGTGAGATTCCAGAAAACGAATCTGGTGATTATTTATTAATGGTTGAACGGGCCAATACCAATGAAGTTTTTGGATGTTGTGCGGTTAAAACCAATATTGGCTGTGATGTGCCGTTTTTTAATTTCCGCGTCACAACTTTGGGGCAATTATCACGCGCCGCCAACAAAAGATTTGATATTTCAACCCTTGTGATGGTCAATGATTATACTGGCGCAACCGAAGTCGGCACATTATTCCTTGATCCACAGCATCGGGGCGAAGGTGCTGGGAAACTGCTATCATTATCTCGCTTCATGCTTATGGCGGCCAATCCAAACAGATTCCATGACACTGTGGTTTCTGAATTGCGTGGGATTGTGCATCTTGATGGTCGTTCACCATTCTGGGAAGGCGTTGGCCGTCCTTTTTTCCGCATGGATTTTGCAGAGGCTGATAATTTCTCGGCACTAACTGATAATCAATTTATCATTGACCTTGGGCCAAAGCATCCAATTTACATTGATTTATTACCTGATAGTGCGCGCGGTGCAATTGCCGAAACCCACCCCGATGGCGCCCCTGCCCGTCGTCTTCTTGAACGTGAAGGTCTGCGGTTTGAAGGCGTGATCGATATTTTCGATGGCGGGCCATTACTTGCGGCACGGCTTGAAAATACCCGCACATTCCGCGAAAGCGTTCGCAAGCCATTTAAAATTGGTGATACACGTGGCCTTGAAAAATGCCTGATTTCCAATGACAAATTAATTGATTTTCGTTGCACGCTTGCAAGCTGTGACATTACTTCAGACTATATTTTGGTTGCCCCAGATGTTCTTGAAACCCTTGAATTAAATGAAGGTGATTTTGGGCGCGCCAAAGCATTTGATTTATAATAAGGCAATTGATTTAAATTTAAGAAAAGTGGAAAATATGTCTAAATCTGTTTTGATAAATAATATCTGGTCAGATGGCCAAGGTGCGGCTGTATCAATCATTAATCCTGCTACCTCGCAGGAAATTGCAAACTTTAACGCGGCAACGGAAAATCAGGTAAATGATGCCGTAAAATCAGCACGCGTGGCTTTTAAAACCTGGTCACAAAAAACGCGGGCGGAACGTATCGCAATTGTCGAAAACTATGGCAAAGAGCTTGAAAAGCGGCGAGATGAAATTGCGCTTTGCCTTGCTAATGATACTGGCAAACCATTATGGGAAACCAAAGGCGAAGCCGCCGCAATGATTGGCAAAATCGGCATTTCAATCCGTGGCTATAATGATCGCACAGGTGAAATTCAAAAAGATACTGCATTTGGGCATCTCGCAATGACCCATAAGGCATATGGCGTTATGGCGGTTTTAGGGCCATTTAACTTCCCCGGTCACTTGCCAAATGGGCACATTGTTCCGGCGCTTTTGGCAGGGAATACCATTGTTTTCAAACCGTCTGAACTTGCACCAATGGTTTCATTCATTATGGCCGAAGCATTTATTGCCGCCGGTTTACCTGAAGGAGTCTTGAATATCGTCAATGGCGCACGCGATACGGGTGCGGCACTTTTGGGTGCAGAAGGTATTGACGGCGTGTTATTCACTGGTTCTGCCACTACTGGAACTTATATTCACAAATTATTCGGCGGTCGCCCTGAGGTTATTTTGGCACTTGAGATGGGGGGTAATAACCCACTTATCATTTGGGATGCAGGCGATATTGATGCCGCCGCCGATGTGATTATCCATTCAAGCTTTATCACAAGCGGTCAAAGATGCACATGCGCACGCCGCATTATCCTTCCCGATACTGATTTTGCCGACACAGTTCTTGAAAAAGTAAAAGAGAAATGCGAAAAAATGCGTGTCGGTAAGTTTGACGATGCCGCAGAGCCTTTTATTGGCCCTGTCATTAGCGCGCAAATGGCACAAAATGTTTTGAAATTTCAAGATAATTTAAAATCATTAGGCGGTAAACCAATTATTGAGGCGGAAATTCTTGCAATTGGGGATGCCTTTGTAAAGCCTGGCCTGATTGATATGACCGATGCCAAACCATCTGATGATGAGGAATTATTTGCACCATTTGCACAGGTTTTCCGTGTAAAAACCCTTGATGATGCAATCACCCTTGCCAATAAAACCCGCTTTGGCTTATCTGCGGGTCTAGTTAGTGAAGATGAGAATATTTGGGAAATGGTGGTTAATCATGTTCGTGCCGGCCTTATAAATTGGAATCGCCCAACCACGGGTGCAAGTTCGGAATTGCCATTTGGTGGCCCCGGACTTTCTGGCAATGGTCGCCCAAGTGCTTTCTATGCCGCTGATTATTGCGCCTATCCGTTAGCACAACAAAATGCTAATAAAGTTTGCCCAATTCCTGCCACAGGTTTCAATTAAACGACAAGCATGATTAGAAAAGCATTATTATTATCTTTATCAATTCTGGCTGCTGTGCCGCAAATTTCATTGGCGCAGCAGGCGGATGATGGTGTTTTCACAACCAACCGCCGTACCTTTAATGATCTTGAGCCTTTAAGCTTTCAGGATATTAAAAACACGATAAAACCAATATTAATGGAAATGCCTTCGGTTCGCGGCGTTGTTAATAATGAAAATGGCGATAATGTCATTGTCATTATTGCCGTGCGCAATCTAACCATTAATCTTGATGGCCTAAGAGAGCGTTTGAACACACGTGGCACTGATAGACAAAACGAATATGATAAGTTTTATAAAGCTATCAGAAAGACAATCTCAAACGGCGACCCGTTCACACCAGAAAATTTAAAAGTTGTCATCAGAACCACTGATGCACTTAATGATTTTGAACAGCAAACAGCATTAGATAAGTCACCAAATTACGTTTTACGCCGCCCATTATTCGATAATTTAGAAATGGCGGTCGTTGCCGACACCAAAACCTCGATTGCCTTTATGCCAATTGGTCGCCTGCATGATTTGTCATTAACCGAAGAAGATGCCTTTAACAAAGCCATCAAAAATATGAATGATGCGGCACAGTCAATTGAATTTAAGGATAATGAGGGGCTTTATTATGCCAATGCACCGGCCGGCTTTGCCCCAAGTCTGATGTTGCTTGATAATGTAATTAATACGTTAAAAGCAAAATATCCTGATGGTTTTGCCGTTGCGATTCCAAATCGTGACGAATTTATTGCAGCCCCACTTAATGATTCTGAGGCATTAAAGAAACTTGAGGAAGTCGCAAAAAAAGACGCCGATGGTTATTACGCCTTGAATAAAAAAATCTACACGCGTGTCGATGATAAATGGGTCGCAATTGAACCCAACAAATAAATACCTGAAATAATAATCCCTTTATACGGGATTTATCTTGCATTTTATTTGTGCATATTTAGTAATGCACAAATATAGATGTAAAGGAAATGGGTATGAGTGGTTTAATAGATCAAATTTTATCTGCTGGCGGCGGACAAGCAGTCGAAATGATTGCAGGGCGTTTTGGAATTTCACCGGCACAATCCAAAAGTGCGATTGAGGCATTGGCGCCAATGATTGCCGGCGGTTTTAAGAATCAGGCGAATGCAGGCGGTGGCCTTGAAAACATTCTTGGCAACGTATTAACCCAAAATCATGTTCAGGTCGGTGAAAACCCTGATGAACTTGCACGCCCCGGCACAACCTCTGCCGGAAATGAAATCTTGGGCGCGATTTTTGGCTCTAAAGATGTTTCACGCCAAGTTGCGGCAAATGCGGCAAACCAAACTGGCCTAAGTGTTGATATTTTAAAACAAATGCTTCCGGTCTTGGCAACCATGGCGGCGGGTGCAATGGCATCCAAAGCCAATGCTGGCGGCCTTGGCGATATTATCGGCAGCGCGATTGGTAATAATATGGGCGGCAGCATTGGCGATATTATCAAATCTGTCACTCATACAGATTCAGCAGCAAATCCTGGGGCAAATTCAGTTGGAACTTCGGGGATTTTAGGAAATCTTGCCAATATGATTGATATGAACAAAGACGGCAATCCGCTTGATGACATCATGAAAATGCTTGGAAGATAGTAATTTAAACAAATTACATAGATTCTTCTGGACTTGCGCGCCATTCTTTGCTAATGGCGCGCCTTCAAGTTTTAATGTTTATATATGGGCGGATGTTGCCCGTTTTAAAAAGAGAATAAAATGAAAGCCGATATTCACCCGAATTATGATTTTATCACCGTCACTATGACTGATGGCACCACGTTCAAAACCCGCTCAACTATGGGCGGTGAAGGTAAAACTCTTAACCTTGATATTGACCCTACTTCTCACCCTGCTTGGACTGGCGGCAACGCACAGCTTCTTGACCGTGGTGGTCGTGTGTCTCGCTTTAAAGACAAATTTGGCGGTCTATTCAAAAAATAATTCTGGTCAAAAAATAATTTTCGTAACAGCGAAAAATTGAAAGCCCTGCCGATGCAGGGCTTTTTTTAAATCTTGCGAAACTTATCCGAATTCTTTTTAACAAAATATTCGGCAAGACTATCCGGCAATAGTTTAAACATTGCGGCAATGGCTTTGTTGGCTTTACCTGTAACATAAACTGCACGATTTTCTTCTACTGCGTTAAAGCCAAGTTCTGCAACCATATCGGCATCAAGCCACATAAATTTTGGCATTTTTGATACTAATTCACGGGTTCCGTTTACATCATGAAATTCTGAATAAGTGAAACCGGGGCAAAGTGCGGTAACATGTATCCCCGTTCCTTGACATTCAAGGTTAAGGCTTTGCGACATCTTTATCATATAGGATTTAACCGGTGTATATAAGGTATGCCCCAAAGACCCCGGCAAATGCCCCGCCAAAGATGCAATATTAATAATCCGTCCAAATCCACGCTCTTTCATGCCAGCCAAAACCTTGTGACAAAGTTCCGTTGGGGTATTAAGCATAATTTGTAAAAAATCCTGCTGTTCTTGCCATTTTGTGTTTAAAAATGTTCCCGGCAAACCATAGCCAGCATTATTTATAAGCGCATCAATCGTTAAATTATTCTCGGCGCTAATGTTAAGAATATTATCGGGGGCATATGATTTATGCAAATCTTGAATTATTATAAGGGTTTTTGCGCCCCATTTTTCGGCAACAACATTTGCAATTTCACGCAAACGCTCTTCGCGTCGTGCCACAAGAATCAGGTCATAACCACGCTCCGCCATAAGATAGGCAAATTCGCGCCCGATTCCCGCTGAAGCGCCAGTGATAAGACAATTTCGACTAGCCATTAATATTTGCCTTTAAAAATATTGGTTTACTTTGCACACATATATATCAGTCAAAATAAAAAGTATATTTTGTGTTGATAACATTTGAAGAATTTTCATAAAAATAGTAACGCTCCACTTTCGCATAGCTTAAATATATGCGCAAATTTCCTATGGTGATTGATATATTCAATTACTTTTGGGTAATCAGGGGGCACTTTTGAATACAAGCTCAGATAGCCAACAAAGCGATGCTAAAAATGGCGGTGATTTCAAAACAGAAAATTTTGAAGGCACAAATGGCGGTAATGGACACGAACCTTTAAAGCATGCTGGGTTTTTAACCCTTGCGCTTGGTTCAATTGGTGTGGTCTTTGGTGACATTGGTACAAGCCCATTCTATGCCATGCGCGAATCTTTGGCACACGCCAAAGGCACCATCGGGATAGAGGCCTCGGTAATTGGTATTGTGTCACTTATATTTTGGGCATTAATGCTTATTGTTACCCTTAAATACGTTGTATTTCTTATGCGCGCGGACAACAAGGGCGAAGGTGGTACTTTGGTGCTTATGGCACTTGCGCAAAAAGCCATGGGAAAACCAACGAGTTGGATTTTTGCTGGTGGCGTAATTGGCGCGGCATTCTTTTATGGTGATGGCATCATCACCCCTGCTATTTCGGTACTTGGTGCTGTGGAGGGTTTAAAAGAAGCGCCAGCAATTGGGCATATGTTGCGTATTTATATCGTACCGATTTCGGCATTCATTTTAATTGCGTTGTTTTTGGTGCAATCAAAAGGAACACATGCAATTGCATCATGGTTTGGTCCAATTACTGCAATCTGGTTTTTAACGCTTGCGGCACTTGGCATTATGCATATTGACGATGATCCACAGATGCGCATTTTACATGCATTAAACCCATATTTCGCGATTAAATTCCTTATTTCAAACGGCTTTATTGCCTTTTTGGTTTTGGGCAGTGTTTTCCTTGCGGTTACTGGTGCAGAGGCACTTTATGCCGACATGGGGCATTTTGGGAAAGGCCCTATTCGCGCAGCCTGGTTCATTTTGGTATTACCATCTTTGACACTTAATTACCTTGGACAAGGGGCATTTGTTATTTCCCATCCCGAGGCCGCAAAAGACCCGTTCTGGATGATGGTTCCCGATGGCATGTTTTGGCCAATTATGATTTTGGCGACCTTGGCGGCAATCATTGCCTCGCAAGCGGTTATTACCGGTGCATTCTCTTTGACCCAACAAGCGGTTCAACTTGGCCTATTGCCAAGGATGCAGATTAAAAGAACATCTGAAACCCAAGCAGGGCAGATTTTTGTTCCACAAATCAATAGTTTCCTTATGATTGGCGTCTTGCTATTGGTGTTCTCTTTCCAATCATCTTCGGCGCTTACTTCTGCTTATGGTATTGCAATTACTGGTGCTATGCTAATGGACACTGTCCTTGCTGCACCGGTTGTTACAAGACTTTGGAAATGGAAAACTTGGCAGGCAGCAGTATTACTTATCCCAATTCTTTGTATGGACTTTGTTTTTGTGGGTTCACAGCTTCCTAAAATTCCGCATGGTGCGTGGTTGCCATTGGTATTGGGTGCGGCACTTGTCTTGATTATGTGGACTTGGACTTCTGGTACAAAAATTCTGGCCGAAAAAACCCGCCGCGATTCTATACCTCTTAAAACCTTGCTTGATAATTTGGCGGCGCATCCGGTTCATAAAGTCCCTGGAACTGCAATATTCCTAACTTCGGATCCCGATCTAGCCCCTGTGGCTTTGATGCACAATCTTAAACACAATAAGGTTTTGCATGAAAATATCGCGGTCTTAAGTGTTTCAACCGCTGAAATGCCACGTGTTCCCGAATCTGATAGGCTTGAAATTATCGATGTCACTGGAACTGTGCGCAAGGTTATTGTTAAATACGGTTTTATGGAAAGCCCAAATATCCCGAAGGCGCTTACATTATGCCGCAAACAGGGTTTGAAGTTTGACATTATGTCAACTTCATTCTTCTTGGGACACCGCACAATTGTTGCCTCTGCCCATTCTGGCATGCCATTATGGCAAGATAGGCTCTTTATTTTCCTATCGCGCAACTCAACCAATGCCACAGACTTCTTCCACATCCCTTCTGGTCGCGTGGTGGAACTTGGAACGCAAGTGGTGGTATAAGGGGCAACTTGCCACCCTCGCGCCTTTGGCGCTCACTCAGCAAGTTGGAAATGCAGACGAAATATTTTGAAAAGCTCGGTTTCCAAAATATTTCGACAATCTTTTTTTCGTAAGCAAAAAAAATTGTATTTAGTAACATTATTTCCTTTGCATTCTTGATTTTTTGATGTTTATTTAATGGAATGAATATAGAAATTGAAAAATATTTTGATGGGTTAGCACACGCTCACAAAGCAATTATATTAGAGGTTTTTGCGCAAATTTCCGCTTCAAATCCTCCGTTGGAACAGAATGTTAAATGGAATGCGCCCAATTTTACGAAAAATGGCGTAGATTGCGTAACTTTTCGGCTTTGTCCAAAGGATATTTTTCAAGTAATAATTCATCGCGGAGCTAAGGTAAAAAATACGGACGACTTTGTATTTCCTGACCCACATGGACTAGCAAAATGGGCGGCGCGAGATAGGGGCATTTTCGATTTCTTGAAAAACCCAGAAGAAAATCCGCAAAAGCTCTTGCTCATCAATCAATGGATTGCGGTGATATAGGGTAGGTTGCGGTTATTGCAGGTAAGGTTATCGGCAATTTGGATAGAATGCCTTCCGAATAAATTTCTCTCTCTCTCACGTTAATTTATGGTTTGAGCGATGCAAGGTAATATGGCAAAGCCGCAACAATAATTTTTTGAGCATTCACTTTGTTATCGACCCATTGCTGCACGATAAGTCCGTCGACCAAGGCTAATAAAGTTGAGGCGATTTCGCTAATTGGTATGTCGCGCTTTATCTCACCAATTTCTTGACCGTCTTTAAGAATTTTTATTATTATTTCGCGAAACTTAACCAACATCGCGCTGAATTGTGCGCTAAATCTTTCACGAGTTGCTTCCACACCACATGCGGACCAATATTCCAATGTTAGCGGGATGAGGTTTTGATCTGCTTCCAACTCCGCAAAAGCGCCATTAAGTAAAAATTCGATTTTTTGGCAGCTATTGAGGGCAGTAAAGGCTGAGGATTCAAAAACCAAATCCATATTACTTACTGACGAATAAGAAAATATTGCGTAAAATAAATCTTCTTTGCTTTTAAAATAATGATACAAAGTTCCCTTTGCTAATTTTGCCTCAGTTGCAACATTATCCATTGTAGCGTTTTGGTAACCCGATTTTGCAAAAACTTTTTTTGCAGCTCCGACAATCTGCATTTCTCGTTGTGCTTTAATGTCATTTACCTTAGGCATTTATAATTCCTTATATTGACCGACCAGTCAGTCAATGATATATTTAGTCGTTAATACATTGTTACAATAATTAAAAGGATAAATGAAATGAGAATTGTAATAAGCGGCGCAGGTGTTGCAGGTCCGGCACTTGCATATTGGCTATTAAAAGGCAATCACGAAATTATAATGGTTGAAAAAGCACCAAAATTTCGTAATGGCGGCTATATTATAGATTTTTGGGGCCTTGGTTATGACATTTGTGAAAAAATGGGGCTTATAGATGAAATTATTAAATCAGGATATAAAGTCAAAAATGTAATTTTTCGCAATATTAAAGGCAATAAAACCAGCGAATTTTCAATAAAATCAATGCATGAATTAACCAAAAATAGGTTCACAAGCCTTCCAAGGGGTGAACTTGCACAAATAATATATGATAGTGTGAAAGATAAAATAACCAATATTTTTGATGATAATATTGAACAAATTATCGAAGATGAAAATAAAATATCGCTTACTTTGAAAAGTGGTAAAAAAATAGATGCAGATTTATTGATTGGCGCAGATGGTGTTCATTCAAATGTTAGAAATCAAGTTTTTGGAAGCCCTGAAAATTTTGAACGCGACTTAGGATATATCGTTGCAGCAGTTGAAACCGACCAATTTCTAAACCTTGATGAAAATATATATTATTCTGATAATGAAGAAAATAAAAGCATCGGCCTATTCAAACTGAAAAATGGAAAACAGCTTAATCTTTTTATTTTTACTTCTGATTTGCTTCAGGGTTATTTTCCAATAAATCAAAATGAAAAACTTGACGCTATTAAAAATGTTTTTTCAAATATTAATTGGGAAGGGGAAAAAATATTCTCAATTATTACAGAGGAAAACGAAATATATTTTGATAATATAACGCAAATTGAAATGCCCAAATGGCACAAGGGTCGTGTTGCACTTATTGGCGATGCGGTCGGATGCGTTTCATTACTTGCAGGTGAAGGTACAGGTTTAGGAATTACAGAAGCATATATTCTTGCTGGCGAATTAAAAAAAGCAAAGAATGATTATAGCTTGGCATTTGAAAATTATGAAAACCACCTGACAAACTTCATAAAAGACAAGCAAAAAACCGCTCGTGCTTTTGCCACTAACTTTGTGCCATCAAATAAATTTGAAATTATTTTTCGTGACATTGCGATAAATATGATGTGTATTCCCTATGTGGCAAAGCTTATATTCAAAAAAACATTAACAGATGATTTTATTTTGCCAGAATATTGAAAATGCTATTGATATGTTTGTGATTTGAAACTAAATCGCTTACAAATAATGAGAAATGGCAATGACAGATAAAAAAATTAAACGCGTAGTTCTGGCTTATTCTGGTGGTCTTGATACTTCGATTATTCTTAAATGGCTGCAGGAACAATATGGCTGTGAAGTTGTAACCTTTACCGCCGATTTGGGCCAAGGCGAAGAAATTGAGCCGGCACGCGAAAAAGCACTTGCGATGGGTGTTAAACCTGAGCACGTCTTTATCGAAGATTTACGTGAAGATTTTGTCAAAGATTATGTATTCCCAATGTTCCGTGCAAATACGGTTTATGAAGGGGTTTACCTTCTTGGCACATCAATTGCGCGCCCATTAATTGCAAAGCGCCAGATTGAGATTGCAAACCTTGTGGGCGCAGATGCGGTTTGCCACGGCGCAACCGGCAAAGGCAATGACCAAGTTCGTTTTGAAGTTTCTTATTACGCCCTAAAACCAGATGTAAAAGTTATCGCCCCGTGGCGTGAATGGGACTTTCAAGGTCGCCCTGACTTAATCGCCTATGCCAAAAAGCACGGCATTAACATTGCCGCCGGCAAAGAACAAGAAGCACCATTCTCTATTGATGCCAACCTACTTCACACTTCATCAGAAGGTTTGGCTTTGGAAAATCCAGAGGATTCAGTTCCTGATTTGGTGACCAAACGTGAAGGTCGCCGCACCATAACGCCAGAAGAAGCGCCAGACAAACCAACCTATATCACCGTTTCTTTTGAACGTGGCGATGCGGTGGCAATTGATGGTGTGGCATTGTCTCCGGCGCAACTCTTGACCAAATTAAATCAAATCGGTCATGACAATGGCGTTGGCGGGCTTGATTTGGTTGAAAACCGCTTTGTTGGTATGAAATCACGCGGTTATTACGAAACCCCAGGCGGCACAATCCTTTTGACCGCACACCGCGCAATGGAATCAATCACTCTTGACCGTGGTGCAATGCATCTAAAAGATGAATTAATGCCAAAATATGCAACCATTATTTATAATGGCATGTGGTTTACCCCTGAACGCCTTATGCTTCAGGCGGCAATTGACGCATCGCAAGAACCTGTTTGCGGTGACGTGAAATTGAAAATCTATAAAGGCGGCGTTTATGTCCAAGGTCGCTCTTCACCATATTCGCTTTATAATAAAGAATTGGTAGGCTTTGATGCCGCCGGTGGCTATAACCAAGCCGATGCCGAAGGCTTTATCAAGCTTAATGCGTTGCGTTTAAGAATTGCGGCATGGCGTGATCAACGTTTAGGCAAAAACAACTAATCATAATAATGCTAAACTGCGAGTTCGGCGGGGAATCCCGCCGCGCCCGCGCAGGCATTTGCAAAGCAAATATGCCGTGAGCGATAAAATGTATAGCGGCATGGCGTGATCAACGTTTAGGCAAAAACAACTAATCATAACAATGCTTAACTGCGAGTTCGGCGGGTAGTTTCGCCTTAAATACAAAATAGATTAAAAAAAGGCGACTGTTCACACAGTCGCCTTTTTATCTTTGGGGGGAGAGGAGTTTAGAAATTCAAAGTTCCTTCGATACCAAAGGTACGAGGCGGATTGAAGTTTCCATAATAACCAAGGGTCTTCGCATTTGCGCCTGAAACACGGTAAACGTGGGTTTCATCAAGCAAGTTGCGTGACCAAAGTGAAATTGTTGCGGTTGTACCGGCATTCATCGGAATGTTGGTAAGTGCAAGACGACCATTCACAACAAAGCTATCATCAGTTTTTACAGATTCGTTTTGGAAGCTGTATTGACCGTCTGCATAGTTTGCATCCAAGTGTGCGGTAAAGTCGGTACCATTGTTGAATACAGGGTGTCTGTAATCAGCATTGAAAGATGCCGCATTTTTAGGTGTGAACACGGTATATACTTGATACAATGCAGGGGTTGCCAACAATGTATTCATAGTAGCTGGAACTTTCACGTCAGTATAAGCATAAGATAGACCCAAAGTTAGGTTATCAATTGGACGATAAGTCAAATCAGCTTCGAAACCACGGATTTTTGAAACACCCGGCGCATTAACAGTTTCTTCGGTATGAAGGTTAAAGGTTGGGTTTGGTGTTGTTGTACCAGGTAGGTATGGGTTGGTATCAACGTTATCAAAGTCGGTTTGCGTACCTTTACGATCCATTGCATATGCAGCAAGGTTTAAGCGAACCGAATGATCAAAGAATTCCATCTTTGAACCAACTTCATATGCTTTTACAGTTTCTGCGTCAAAAGCTCTAAAGTTTTGTGAACGGTCGTTTGCGCCACCAGCACGGTAGCCAGTTGAGTATTTCGCATAAACATTGACGTCTTTTGCAAGGTCATAAGCAAAGATTGCCAATGGGTCAAAGCGTGATTTGTCATAGTTGAAGGTGTAATTGGTTTTTACACCAGAAACCATATAAAGCACGCCATCACGTTTGTCTTTGGTATAACGACCACCAAGTGTGATGTGTAATTTATCCAAAGAAGATGGGGTATAAGTCATCTGTCCAAAGCCAGCATAGCTTTTTGCATCGGCATAGCTTGCGCGTTGCAAGAATTGTTGACCCCATGCCCAACCTTGGTTGCCTGAAGTAACTGTTCCAGAAACGGTTTCGCTATTGATTGTATAACCAGTGCCATCAGCGTTCCATTTGTTGGTGGTTGGTGTTGCCGCTTGTTCTTGAACATGCTCAGTAAAGTAATAAGCACCAACAACCCAATCAACATCACTGGTTTTACCAACCAATTGGAATTCTTGGCTGAATTGGTGTTGTTTTAGGAATGATAATGAATAACGGCTAAAGTTAGCATTTGGAAGGAACACAGTTCTGTGTGCGCCACCAGAGTTGTCCCACTGATCGGTGTCAACAATACGAGCGCCAGTGATTGAACGGAATTCAATATCTGGATTGATTTTATATTTTAAATTCGCTGACCAGCCTTGTGTTTCGTCAACACTTGGTTGTTGTGGAACGCCAATATCAGAAACCGACATTCTGTCTTTACCGCTTACCACAACCAATGGCGACAATGGTGCAATATAACCAGATGGCAATTTACCACCATTGGCATTGATTTGTGCCAATGTAGCAACCGGTAAATTATTTGGATTGTAATTGATTAGCTGGCTATAAAACGGCGTGTTTTTGTCAACTGAACGGTCATAAGACAAGGTTGCAGTGAAATCATCTGTTGGATGCCATTTAGCAGCAATGTGACCACCAGAACGGTCATATTGACCCCAGCCCGCTTGACCAGCAAGGCTATTTTTTACGAATGCATCTTGATGCTCTTGCAATGCGTCAATTTTGATTGAAACGCCTTGATATTCAGGAAGGTTGACGTGTGCCTGCATTGTATGGCTGCCGAAATTGCCCATACCACCGCTTATGCGACCACCAAACTCACCAGTTGGATCTTTTGAAATGATGCTTACTGCGCCGCCTTCGGTGTTACGACCAAATAATGTACCTTGTGGACCACGCAAAACTTCTACACGGGCAATATCAAACAATGCCGCGTTCAAACCTTGTTGACGACCAAGATAGATACCATCAAGATAAACACCTACGCCTTGGTCACGTGCGGTTTGGTTGGCGTCAAATGGAACGATGCCACGAATACCAACGGTTAGTGCTGATTGGCGCGCTTCGAATGTTGCAACGCGCAAAGATGGGATACCGCCATCAGCCAAGTCAATAAGACTTAGAACGTGGCGGTTTGCCATTGTGGTTTGGCTTAAAACAGATATTGCGATTGGTGTTTGTTGTAGGTTAGTTTCGCGTTTAGTAGCCGTAACAATAACAACATCATTTGGCACACTTGCAGTTACATCAGCTGCATTTGCTTTTACATCTTCAGCCTTGGCAAGCCCAGCAGACAATAAAATAATTGCTGAAAGCGAAAGCCCCGATAATAATTTCTTCTTAATCATAGTTAAGTTCCCCTTCACTAGCCAGAAGGTAAAAAACACGTTTTCTGACTATAAATGTAACCCGTGGCTACACTGCGGGGCGTATACTTTTGCGAGATGTAGTTTTTGTGACTAGGGTTTTTAAAACCCGTCAAAAAATTAAAAATGTATTAAATATGCATGATTTAACGGAAATTTTTATCATTATAATCAATAGATTAGTTGCACAGTGATTTTTTTCATATTTGTAACATCATTGTTACAAATCCACCGATTACAAAAAGGATGCGCGTGAATCATCCCATAATTTACTTTTATTCCACCGCTTAAATATCATTTACTTTTATAAAAGTACCATAAGCAGAGATTGGTTTATTTATATTCTGGATATTCACTAAGAATGATATTCAAAAGCCCTGGGAATTTTTCATCTATATATTCTCTTCTTAGGAATGCAGCACGGCTATTTCCACGATCAATCTGATCAATCAATCCAGCTTGACGTAATATTTTGAAGTGATGCGTAAGGGTTGCCTTTGTTACAGGAAGACCAAATGAAACACAGGTTCTTTCTGTACCCGCAGGTGCGTGTGCAAGCGCGGCAATAACGCGGCGCCGATTGGGGTCAGAAAGCGCGGATAGCACTAGCCCTAATTCACTTTCAGCTTTTTTTTCCATTTGCTGCACCTATTAGCATAATAATATAGGTATGATTGACATCGTACCATTGTGGATGTATGATAACACTCATACCTCAAGGAGTGAAAAATGTCTAATAATGTAATAAAACTTCCAGAACAAGAGCTTAATGAGACTGGCCCATATGCATTAATTGGCTTTGGGCGCGCAAAACTAGGCATGGCGGATGCTTTAGAGACAATGCTTTTAAGCCTAGTTGAGCCAACCCTAAAAGAAGACGGCGTGCTACAATATAATGTTCATCGCGACCGTACAGATTTCGATATGTTTGTATTTTATGAAGTTTGGGCAAGTAAAAATCATTTGGAAAAACATCTTACGCAGCCGTATATCCAAAACTTCCTGTCTAAACGTATGGAATATTTTGAAAAAGATATGGATATTAAATGGCTAAATATGCGCAGCCCATTTAAAACTCTTAATAAATGATAGAAGGTGAGAAGTTTGAGACACACCCCTTGCCCTAAATCTTGTTTTCGCTTATTAACCGCGTCAACGCACCCGTAGCTCAGCTGGATAGAGTAGCGCCCTCCGAAGGCGTTGGTCGGACGTTCGAATCGTCTCGGGTGCGCCACGTCACTCACTTTGCCACCCTCGCGGCTATGCCGCTCGCTCAGCAAAGTGGATTCATTTTCGAGAAAAATTTTCGAAAAACGCGGTTTCCGAAAATTTTCCACATTCTTGTTTGAGGCTCGTTTCACTCGCGGTTTCGTCGTTGCGCCCATTGCTTAGGAATTTTGATTAAATTTTGCAAACGGTTTACGAAATCCGCCAATTATTTTATAATAACAAAATGTCCCTAAAATCACGCATAAAAATCAAACAAGTTACTAAATTATCGGATAATTATTTCCAACTTGATCGTTATGATATTGAATATCAGCGCCAAAATGGCACGTGGCAGCCACAAATGCGTGAGGTTTATGATTGTGGTGATGCGGCAACAATCTTGCTTTATAATTTGCAAAAGCAAACTATAATTCTGATAAAACAATTACGTGTGCCATGCTTCTTAAATGGGCATGAGGCGGCATTGCTTGAAACACCGGCTGGTCTTTTGGATGATATGGCGCCTGAAAAGCGTATAATCGAAGAAGCCGAAGAAGAAACCGGTTTTAAAATTTCTAAGGTTGAAAAAATCTATGAAGGTTTTGCCTGCCCTGGTGCATTGACGCAAAAGGTTCATTTCTTCATTGGCGAATATAAAGATAATGACAAAGTGTCTGATGGTGGCGGCCTTGAAGAAGAAGGCGAAGAAATCGAAGTGATTGAAATGCCCTTTAAAGCTGCCGTAAAAATGCTTGAGAATAATGAAATCCAAGACATGAAAACCATAATGCTTTTGCAATATGCGATGTTGAAAATATTCCCATTATAAAATGGTATTTAGTCCATCAATTACTTTACTTGCCTCAAATGGAAAAATTTCATGCGTTGCAAGACCCGCTTTATAAAATGGATCCTGTTGCATGATTTTTGTAATGGCTTCTAAAGTTGTACCCTTTGCCAAAATCACGCCACCATTGCGTGGAATACGCCGACCAGAGGCAATAAAAACCCCATTATCATAATTTTTATTAAGCCATTCAATATGCGCCGGAAGCGCATTATCAATTTCTTCTAGTGGTTTTACATATGTTAATACCGCAACATAGATAACGGCCATTACATAACCCTTCTTATTGACCGGATTGGAAGGTCGCTTTTTTCATAGCGCTCCCTCGCAGTTTTCAAGGGTTCAATTGCCACACACATATGAAAGGCATTGGAATGGATAAAATTATCGGCATCAATCATAATCCCGACGTGACCTTTCCAAAAAATCAAATCATTACGCTTTAAGCCAGATAAATCATCTTTTATCGCAACTTCCTGCCCGCATTTCTCCTGCATATAGGCATCGCGTGGTAGCTTAACACCACATGCGGCAAATGAAGTTTCCACAAGCCCAGAACAATCAAGACCATAAGATTGCACCCCACCCCAATAATATGGTGCATTAAGGAACAGCTTTGCAACCTCGGCAGGGTCGGGATAATATTCATCAAGTGCCGCAAGATGTTTTTCATAAATCCAGCCATGACGACCACAATTTACATAACCATTTTCAATTTCATCACTCGCAAAAACTTGTGAATTCATGGATAATTGGGCAAGCACCATCCCCTGCACCTTGGGAATAGAAAAACCATAGGTTCTAAGGGCGCGAATTTTACGATTGGGTTTAATTATTTCATCGGTCAAAGCGCTAGTTTTTATATAGCCAACATAATCATTGCGCCCCACCTGCCCCCAAGCATAGCCGTTTTCTTCGTCATAGACTTCGAAAATATCACTGCAAAGTGCTTCTGAAACCTGGGTCGCATTATCATCGGGGGCGGATTTTATCGATGCCGAACCCGCAATAATTTGTTTGGTTACAGGCGTAATATATTTAGGGGCAGCAACCAGACCACGTAATTTTTCCGCCGCCAAATCATCACGGTACGGGTTGGTATTTTTATCAAGTTTTATTGTTTCAGACATACCATAGTCTAGTTGAAACTATTGGCGGCCTCAAGCGGAAAGTCCAAATCATTTGCACCATAAAGAACATGAAGTGATGTAAGCTTTTGTGCAATTGATGATGCAATCTGCCCTAATTTTTGTGCGCCATTATTGGTTGGCTCGATAAAAATGTTGCGCCCGTCATTTGGGTCGCGCACACGGCGAATAAGGTTTAGCGCCTGTAAGGAATCGAGCGCGCGCACAATTGCCGGCTTTTGCAAGCCAAGACGTTTGGAAAGACCACGAACCGTGTGTTTCTCCTCATCAAGATGGATAGTTAGCAAAAGCGCCGTCTGACGGGCAGTTAAATCTGGACCATCAGAATGGATGGTCTGCGAAGTGATGTTGCGCCATAAATCTAGGGCTTGTCGTGATTCGTTTTCGGTTATGCTTGCCATCTTTATCTCTCTATAACCGAATCAGAATCTGATTTGCGTTTCGGTTCAAGAGTCTATCAAAGAGTCAATGCAAATTTCGGCCAATTTTTTGAATCTTTTTTCAGTTATCCACACGAAAAACGATTCTTTATCACCTCTACAACCGAACGTACTGCTTGAATTTCACCACCCATAGGGCGTGCAACCTTATCTTTGGGATTCCAGCAATAAACATCAAAGTGAACCCATTCAGGCGCATCAACGAATTTTTGCAAAAATAGTGCCGCAGTTATCGAACCTGCAAAGCCACCGCCCGAATTTTTCATATCGGCATTTTGGGTGTCAAAATCATCAATATAAGCATCCCAAAGCGGCATTTGCCACAACGGATCAATCACCTTGTCGGATGCCGATTTAATTTCGCCCGCAAGTTTTTGTGATTTGGTATAAAATGGTGGCAAATCAGGCCCAAGCGCAACACGCGCCGCACCGGTCAAAGTTGCAAAGTCAAATATCAATTCATTGCCATCCTCAGAAGCACGTGAAAGCGCATCAGCAAGGATTAGGCGACCTTCGGCATCTGTGTTATCAATTTCAATACTTATGCCCTTACGAGACGTAATAATATCACCTGGGCGCATTGAATTACCGGATACGGAATTTTCAACAATCGGCAAATAGCATTTAAGGTCAATATCAAGCCCAAGCCCGCAAAGAATCCTAAATGCGGTCAAGGCACAGGCCGCACCGCCCATATCCTTTTTCATAAGCCCCATTGATGAGCCTGGCTTTAGGTTTAGGCCACCCGTATCAAAAACCACACCCTTACCAACAATTGCCACCTTTGGCGCGCCTGCTTTGGCTTTATGGAGGATAATAAGGCGCGGTTCATCCGCACCAGCACGACCAACCGCATGAATAAGCGGATAGTTTTGCTTTAATAATTCATCACCCTTAATAATTTCAACCTTTGCCTCAAGATCTTTGGCAAGATTGGTGGCAATATCGCCCAAGGTTGCTACCCCCATATCATTGGTTGGGGTATTAACAAGGTCACGCCCCATACAAACTGATTGTGCGGTCAAAAGCACTTTTTTAATATCAACATCATCTGGGAAATAAAGCTTCACATCCTCAAGCGGTTTGGCCTTATATTTATCAAAAACATATGCCCCAAGTAGGAAGAATGTATATACATTTTCAATCTGATTTTTAGGGATATTGGTGGTGATTTCATATTCCCCTTTTGGCAATGCTTTTGCCAGGGCACCAAATGCGTTGGCGTTAAACTCATCGCCAAGCCCAAGATATACTTTGGTTACCAATCCTTTAGTATTTTTGAAAAGATATACTTTTCCTAATCCGGCCTTGAACCCATCAATATTTAAAATATTTTTTTCGGCTTCAGGGGCTTTTTCAAGATAGGCATCAAATTCACTGGTTTTAAAGGCTTTGACAGGGATAAAATCGCCATCAGCATCGGAAGTAATAAATTCTGCAAGATTTTTCATCGGAATTTTTTATGCCTTTTGCAACAATTTCTCAAGTTCTAATTCATCTTAATTCTTTTTAATTCTTGTTGGCCTTGGCGGTTTATTGACCAAATATTAACCATAATGACCAAATTATTAAGAATTGATTCGTTCCCAGAAAAGGAAGTTGTAAAGTGCGCAAAATTAGTTTGGTTTCCTCAACTTTTGCTATGGCATTGTTATTATCAGGAAGCATTATGGCAACAAATGCTTATGCCTTTCCGCTTTTCACCAAAAAGGCTGAGAAAACAGTAAAAACCACTGATGCACGCAAACAGCCTGTCGCGGCGGCAAATACCGCAGGCACAGACGCGCAAAAACCTGCCGCACCGGCATCAAAAGAAGAACGCGAAAAAGCAAAATCCACCGATTTGGTGGCACAGGCAACATTCTGGATGGGTGAACTTGGCAAAAATGAAAAAGATGAAGAAGCCGCAGTTTATGCTTCTAATGCCTTATTAGGTATTGGCTCAGACCAACGCGCGCTTGAGGTTGCCGTAGTCGGCATTCAAGCAAATGAAAATAACGCGCAATTATGGAAGAATATTGGCAAGGCGCTTTTGGGGCTTAAACGCAATCCAGAAGCCATTCAAGCACTAACCAAAGCATCGGCATTATTGCCAAATGATATAGAAGTTAGGAATGCAATCGGTGTTGCCTATGACGATTTGGGGCAATCAACCATGGCGATTAAATCATTTAATGATGCCCTTGCTATCAATCCTAATAACGCCATCACCCTTACCAATCTTGGCCTTGCACAGGCACTAAATGGTGATTTAAAAACCGCAGAAGTAACATTGCGTAAAGCGCAAGCAATCCCATATGCGCCAATTCAAGCACGCCAAAACTTGGCACTTATCGTTGCATTACAGGGTCGATTTAAAGAATCAGAACAAATCGCATCACAAGATTTGCCCGATGAATTGGCAAAACAAAATGTCGCCTATGTACAGCGCATGCTTGATGACGGCGATGTCCGCACAAGAGCCAGCCAGCAATAATTGGTAGGCAAACAATAAAAAAGCCCCGCACAATTGGCGGGGCTTTTTTATTAGCTTGTCGTAAAACTATGCAGCAGTTGCTAGTTTTGCTTTGATTTTGCTGCGGATTTTGCGCGCGCGATCAGACATTTTAGTAGGGTCTGATTTAAGGATGAAAGCGTCAAGACCGCCATTGTGGTCAACTGAACGCAATGCAGCAACCGCGATACGAAGGCGGAAGCCTTGGCCCAATGCTTCTGAAGCCAAAGTAACGTCTTGCAAATTTGGCAAATAACGACGTTTAGTTTTAACGTTTGAGTGGCTAACCAAATTACCAACCATTGGTCCGACACCGGTAAGTTCGCAACGACGCGACATGATAATCTCTTCTGTTTAATTAATAAAATAAAAATCGAAGGTCGGCTTCTAACTAAAAAAACATAAATGTCAACGTATTTATGTGCAAGTCCGTATGATTTAAGCATTTTATGCAGGTTAGTTTAATTTTTTATTCGAATGTACCACGGTTACCACTGACGCACTAAGTTCTGACCAGATGATTGTGATATTACAAACCTTGTCAATATATTTGCGAAATATGCGGCGGATTTCTGATTGCTTTAGCGCAGCTTGTGAAACCTGAAGAGCAACGCAGCCCGCACCAGCATCACGGCAAATATCGGCATGCTCAAGCACAAGTGATAATAACTCACTATTTATTCCACGCTCATTTTGGCGATTGCGCAATGGAATGGAAACATCAATCGATAATCTCTTTGAAAATAGATGGCTGATAATTCCCCGCATTGCGCTCTCCAGTGTTTTAAATATTAATTCCTGTGGAAATAAACCTATTCTTATCTTGCGACAAAAAAGGACGCAGTTTATTTTTAAATCAAAGAGGAATCATAAAATGCGTCACGAGAAATCCGCACTATTAATCGATTTGGCACGTGAACTTGCTGCATCCCATATGGGGCTTACACTTAATGAGATGGCGGAACGAATTGGGGTTGGGCGTCGCACTGTCGAACGTATGCGCGACCGCCTTTATGAATTATTCCCAAATATGGAAGAAATTTCCGATCCGCCAACCAAAAGATGGCGCATTTCGGGAAAACTTGATTCATTCCTTAATGCCCCTACCCCGAAAGAACTTGCCGCGTTAAAAACCGCAATGGAACATTTGCGCGGGCAAAATGTCGGTGTTGCTGATGATTTGCAAAATCTTGAAAACAAAATGATGACTGCGATTGGCCCAAAACTAAGCCGTCTAGCCCCTGATATTGAGGCATTGATGCAGGCCGAAGCCATCGCAGTAAATCAAGGCCCAAGACCGGCGGTTGACCCATATATATTAAACATTATTCGTGATGCGATTTTACAATTAAACCAGCTTAGCTTTAATTATTCTGGTGGTTCAAAAAGTGAAAAAGAGCGCGTGGTAAATCCATACGGCATTATTTTTGGCGGCGAAGCATATTTAATTGCCCAAGAAATCGGCAAAAAAACTGCACGCCCGAAAATGTGGCGACTAGATAGAATTTCATCACCAAAAGTTCTACCCGAACCCGGTGGCCCACCAGAGGATTTTTCATTAAAACAATTTGCCGAACGCTCTTTTGGTGTATTCCAAGAAGATGTTGTTTATAATGTTCTGTTGCGTATTTTCCCCGAATATCGGGATGAGGCCTATCGTTGGGTATTCCACCCCAAACAAAAAATCATTGAAAGCACAGAAGGCAGCCTTTTAATCGAGATGCAAGGCGCAGGACTGCGCGAACTTGCGTGGTCTTTATTCCGCTGGGGCGGCAAATTAGAAGTAATTGCGCCCCAAGAATTAAAAGATGAAATCAAGGCTGCATTAAAGCTTGGCAAAGGCTTGATTGGCAAAGGCAAATAAATCTTTAATAAGTAGCCACCAATTTTTTCATAATATCTATGAAATCGCGGTTTATTGCCGCATAATCCTTATTATCACTGATAAAAATTTCAATTCTGACGCTTTTATTATTATCTTCCGATGCCCACATCAGATTTGACATATACTCATCATTATCAAGCCTGAAGAATGCGGCACTACCGTAACCTTTGCCATAATCAAAAGTGGCAGTTTCTTTTATGGGGAAATAGCGAATTTTTTGTTTGCCTTTTAATTCACCACTTTTGTCAGCTTCAATAATTTTTACCGCGAAGTTTTTGCAATCATAAAGGCTTGAGACCCCAACATTTTTATTATCCGCCACCAGAACAAAACCAACGGCAAAGCGGTTAAGGCGTTTGCAATCATATTTTTGCAATATATCATCGGAATGGGGTTTTATACCATAATTATCAAGGCTATATTTCTTTTCTTGCGCGGTCGCCTTTAATGATTGGTAATATTTAGTTTCTGATTTTATAAAATTTTCACGGCTGAGGCTGTGGGCAGGGATTTTTAGGGTTTCATAATTATATGCAATTGGGCGTGCGGGGTTTTGTGCCGCTATACCAAGCTCTCTTTGTCTTTGATATTCAGCACTGCGCTTTTCAGCAAAAGTTTTTCCGCTTTGGGCATAAGAATTTTGGGAAAATAACAATATAATTGCGGCAAAAACTGCCTTTGAATAGCTTGGGTTCTTCATCTTGGTAATCCTCTATAAATTACAATTATATGCCACGGTATTTCGACATGCTATAAATGGTGTCTCCCCTACGTTTTGCCAGCTAGAGTCACAATATTCCTGGAGCTCTTTCTCTTTTTTGTTATCATCTGTTGTTATATAATGTTCGCCGTAGACAACACTTGCATTAAAATTACATTGTGATTCTGCTATTGCAGGACCACATCCAGCATAAGAGCGTGATGTATCTTCAAAAAATGCGTAATATACTTCTGACTCAAAGGTAGCTAGATTATAATGATGTGAATACGTTGCCATATCCCATTCCTTCAATGAACTATCCCACGAGATGGACTCATTAAAATTAAAACAATTTGCACGAGAAAACATGTGAAGATTGTCAATACTTGCCGCTAGTGAAGGTACAGGTATTAATATTAACAATAAGGTATAAAATTTATTCAATGAAATTCTCCACTAGATAATTAAAGATTACACCCATATATCATTAACGCTAATGATTCGCAATAGATATATAGAGTGCTGCGATTATAGAAGCCTATATATTAATGACATATATACCCTGACTTAATCATGCCTGCGAAACTTTGGCTATTTAAATTAATGCAGAACAAGCGAAATGGGAATAATTAATACGCCTATATTCTCTTGGTTTGTATCAACTTACGTCCATAAGAAAATACCGAAAATAGCCCAAGCATTAATAACGCAGCGCCGGTTAATGCCAATATGGCTTTATACCACGCACCTATGCCACGCCCCGAATGCAGCGGATAAAAACCGTTATAAATACTTGTTGCCCTATCAAGCTTAAGCGCGTCATAATGGGCAATTATTTGATCTTTTGCCGGGGAATATGAAACAAAAGTGCGGCCATTGCCATGCCATTCACCCGCTTGCCGCATTCTTATATTCAATGGTTCATCAGGCTTTTTGGGCAGGGCAATAATTCTAATCTGGCTATTGGGGTATTTTTGACTTGCCGCCAAAACCGCATTTTTAATTGTATCAACGGTTATTATGGTGGGTTCTGTCTTAACCTTGGGAAGTTTTACTATTTTTGAAAATGTAATCGCGCCCAAAATTGATTTTGCACTATCTGAAAAAATCATTGCACTGCCACTAACGGCGATTAGCAAAAGCATTGGTGCAAACATTAGCCCTAAATTGCGGTGATGCGCGATTATATCACGACGCTTGCTACTTTGTGGCAATATTTTAAATTCAAAATTCTTCAAAACTGGCAAGATTAAATATAAGCCGCCCAAGATCATGAATAATAATAAAAGCCCAGTAATGCCTATAAAAACCTCACCCCTTTCACCCTGCAAAAGATAATGATGTAGTTTAAATATGATTTCATCAAAACGGGCAGATAATAGCTGATTATCAAGCATTGTCCCCGATAAATCATAATAAAGAACATTTTCGCCATATATTATTTTGAAAAGTGGCAATGAATTATCAGGCAAAATTATGGATTTTATTTTACCAATATCGAGATGTGGTAAAATACTCATCAAACCATTAATTGGATTTATATCCTTTGGTGCAATCAACCCCTGCCCTAAGGACAACATAATATATTCATTGCGAAACACCAAAAAAATGCCGGTTAGCGCCATTAACACCAGCATTAATGACACCAACAAGCCGCATATCGCGTGAACTTTTGCGAAATAAAATCTGAACATTAAAACTTCTTACTATAACCCAAGGTAACTACCCGTCCACGCCCTGCAAAATAGCTAAGATTATCGGTTGGAAGACGTGTATCGGAATTATAGCTTAGATATTGTTTGTTAAACAAATTTGTCGCACTTAAAGAAATGTCACCAAACTGTGTTGCATAAGAAAGATACAAATCGGCCAATGAATAGCCACCAAAATTATTGCGCGGGTCATAGCCAATACCATAAAAATCACGTTTCATATAAACGCTATCTTGGAGGCGGGCAAAAAATGGCCCCTTCTTATAGCTTAGGCCAAAATTAGCACGATCTGGGCTTATGTTCACGCCATCAAGGTCTGAATCAACAATACCGTCACCATTGGTATCGGTTTGCCCTCGTAAATCGGCAAGCCCAAAATTAAATGTCATACCATCAATCGGCATATTCCATTTAAAATTAAGCTCTAGTCCTGAGATTTCAGTCTTTTGGCGTTTAATTTCATAAACCCCATTTTGCAGAACCAGCAATGCGCCTTTGTCAGAATTAGATTCAAAATATGCGATTGATGCAACTACTGGCCCTTTGTTAATCTCAAAGCCAACTTCGATATTATCTGAAACTACTGGTGAAACATCTAGAAGCTTATCAACCTCGGAATTATTAATTGTTACCGCGCGCAAAACCCGCCCGACATCGGGCAATGTGTAACCTTGGGCGTATGAAGCATAAATATTATAGCCTTTTTTAATTTCATAAGCAGCGCCAAAATTATATAGGTCTTCATTATATTCTGGCTCACCACCTTTTACATTTGCCGAGCCATAAGAATAAAGGGTTTTATAATCATCAACCGAAATTTTGGCGGTTTCATGCCTTATGCCCGCAGAAAGGTTTAGCTTTTTATCAAACAATGCCTGGTTAATCTGAATGAATGGCGCAAGCGATTTAAGCGTTGTAACCGGAACCCAATTACGATTGGTAAGCAATAATTCTTGGAAAGTTTCGTCTTCACCATAATCAAGACCGCCAAGGATGCGCATTCCGTCTATTGCCTCTATTTCACGGTCATAGGTAAGGCGAACGCCTTTTTTGGTTGAATTATTGGCACTTTGATCAAAGCTTGACGATGCACCATAAGCAGGATCATAGAAGGTTGACGAAATAGTGCCACCAAATACCCCGTGATAGTCATTATAATAAATTTGCGCACTTAAAGAACCACCCCATAAATCGCTATCAAGATATGAAAGGCTTGCGGTATTGACATTATTTGTTGGCGCTTGCCCCTGTATTGTGCCGCGTACCGAACTTGCAGGGCGACCCAATGTGCGTGAACCTGCAACCGCAACATAATCACCATCACCCTCGAGGTTAAAATGATTATACATAAATTCAAATTTTCTGGTATCGGTCAAACGATAATCAAATTTACCAAAAATATCATAGGCGGCACTATCCATTGTATCGCCCTGTGTGCCATCGGGGGCAATGCGATTGCCATTACCGTCATAATATACGCCGCGCTTTTCATAAGTTGCACCAACAACAGCACTAAATTTGCCAAAATTTTTGCCAAAATATGCACCGGTTTTATAGCCAAGTGACGAGCCACCAATTTCATCATTACCGCTAATTTGCGCGATTACTTGTCCTTTGGTTGCGCCCTCTTCTTTGGGAGCGCTTACGGTGACATAATTTACAATGCCGCCCGTGCCGCCAATGCCCTGAATAGCATTAGAGCCGAAAATCACCTCGACACGGTCAATAAAAAATGGGTCGGCGGTAAAACCATCGCGACTATCATCACGAAGTGGGGATGATTGTGGAACACTATCAACCATATAAAGCGGGCTTCGGCCACGCAATGTTTCCCCCGCACCCGATAATTTCTGACGGGTTGGTGAAAAACTTGGGATTAGATTGGCAACCGCATCCACCGCCGAGCCACCAATTTGTGTTTGAATATCAAGGTTTTCTTTGGAAATAATTTCAATCGTATTTGGAATTGCGTTTTTGGGAAGTTTTATACGCGCGCCTTTCACGATTACAGTTTCTTCTGGTTTGTCTTTTACATTTTCTTGGGCATTCGCATTTGACGCAAAACCCAACGCAATTGCAGACGCAACAATAAGCGCATTTTTATAAGTAAGCCTTGAATTCATGATGTTTATAATGTCCCTCTTTAAATACGAGGGCGCAACTAACATAAATGATATTCATTCTCAATAGCTTTAATGCAAATTGATAATGTTTCGCAATAGTTTTTACACAAGCAAATAAAAAGGGGGCTGACATTGCCCCCAATTCTATTTGTATTAATTTTTATGTTCAAATAAAATTTAATCGAAACTAAACAGGTTCGCCAACCACAGCATCCCCTCAATTAGAATTAGGCGAGTAGCAGGACGAAAGCGAAGGCAATATTGGACATATTGCCGAGCGCAATTGACGCACTAATTCTCCATTATAACCACTCCCCTTCAAAAATAAAGAGGGAAGTAGAAGGAAACGAATGCAGCAAATATTGTAATATTTGCAAATGAAGTTGACGCACTAATTCCCCGTTATTTTTGAAGGGCTGAAACGCCAGGGAGTTCTTTCCCTTCCATCCACTCAAGGAATGCGCCGCCTGCAGTTGAGATAAAGCTTAGGTCGGCGGCAACACCGGCATGGTTCATTGCCGAAACGGTATCGCCACCACCGGCAACCACAATTACATTGCCAGTTTTGGCAAGTTTTGCCGCCGCTTTTGCGGCTTCTACGGTTGCCACATCAAATGGTGCGGTTTCAAATGCACCCAATGGGCCATTCCAGATAATAGTTTTTGATTTCGCCATTACGGCTTCAAGTGCCTTCACACTTTCTGGGCCGGCATCCAAAATCATCTCATCGGCTTTGGTATCATTTGGTGTGGTAGTGCGGGTCGGTGGATTAACCGCAAATTCTTTTGAAACCACGACATCAACCGGAAGCACGATTTTGCAACCCGCTTTATCGGCCGCCGCCATAATATCACATGCCTTATCAAGTAAATCTTTTTCACAAAGCGATTTACCAACATCAACACCCTGTGCGGCAAGGAAAGTATTTGCCATACCACCGCCGATTGCCAAGGCATCAACCTTGGTCACAAGATTTTCAAGAAGGTCGATTTTTGATGAAACTTTTGCGCCACCCACAATCGCAAGCACAGGGCGAACTGGATTTCCAAGCGCCTTGTCCAAATGGTCAAGTTCACGTGCCATGCTTTCGCCTGCAAATGATGGAAGAAGTTTTGCAACGCCTTCGGTGGAAACGTGGGCGCGGTGTGCCGCAGAAAATGCGTCATTCACATAAAAATCACCCAATGCCGCAACTTGTTTTGCAAGCTCTGGATCATTTTTTTCTTCACCTTCATAAAAACGGGTATTTTCAAGCAGAACCACAGAACCTTCATCAACGCCGTCAATCGCCGCTTTTGCCTCATCACCAAACAGCACGGGGACAAAGGTTACATTTGCTGACAATAATTTTGACAATGCGGGAACAAGCTGGCCCAATGACATTTCAGGAACAACTTTACCTTTTGGGCGACCAAAGTGGGAAAGCAAAATAACTTTTGCACCATTGTTTTTAAGCGCAGTAATTGTTGGCAATGCCGCCTGAAGACGTGTGTCATCGGTAACAACGCCATCTTTCATTGGAACGTTAAAATCAACGCGAACCAATACGCGCTTGTTGGTAATATCTTGTTTGAATAAATCTGAAAGACGTTTGAAAGCCATTTTTCCCACCATTTAAAATTAAATACAAAAATGGCGGCCCGAAGACCGCCATTCCAAATTCAAGATATTACAAAGCTGCCAATGCAACCGCAGTATCAGACATACGAGTAGAGAAGCCCCACTCATTATCATACCAAGTAAGAATACGAACCAAGGTTCCTTCCATTACTTTGGTTTGGTCAAGGTGGAAGATCGAAGAACGGTCATCATGGTTAAAGTCACAAGAAACATTTGGTTCTTTGGTGTAACCAAGAACGCCTTTAAGTGGGCCATCAGCCGCCGCGATAATCGCATTGTTAATTTCTTCAACACTTGTCGCGCGTCCCGCATTAAAGCAAAGATCAACCACAGAAACGTTTGGTGTAGGAACGCGAATTGCAACGCCGTCCAATTTACCTTTTAGTTCAGGAAGAACCAAGCCAACCGCTTTTGCAGCACCAGTTGAGGTAGGAATCATTGACAATGCCGCAGCGCGTGCGCGGTAAAGATCTTTGTGCATAGTGTCCAAAGTAGGTTGGTCACCGGTATAAGAGTGAATGGTGGTCATAAAGCCGTTCGTGATACCAACAGTGTCGTTCAATACTTTTGCAACTGGGCTTAGGCAGTTAGTGGTGCAAGATGCGTTTGAAACGACAACGTCATCTTTGGTCAATGTGTTGTGGTTTACGCCGTAAACGATGGTTTTATCAGCGCCATCAGCAGGTGCAGAAACCAAAACTTTGCGTGCGCCAGCATTAAGGTGGGCAGATGCCTTATCTTTTGCGGTAAAGATACCGGTGCATTCCATTGCAACGTCAACACCAAGCTCTTTCCAAGGAAGATTGTTTGGGTCACGCTCTGCGGTAACTTTGATTTTTTTGCCGTTGATTACGATGCAATCGCCATCAACAGAAACATCGGCATTCAATTTGCCATGAACTGAGTCGTATTTTAACAAATGTGCGTTGGTAGCAGCAGGACCAAGGTCATTAATACCAACAACTTCAATGTCGGTGCGGTTATGTTCAATCATTGAACGCAATACCAAACGACCAATCCGCCCGAAACCATTGATTGCAACTTTAACAGTCATGGCAATACTCCTTTTTTATAATTTGCCTTGTGTAAATATGTGTTTGAATATTCGGCTTTGGATATAGACAAATGCAATTAGATTAACAAGCAAAAATGAATGCAATACTCAAGGTTTACGCAATCAAAATCATAGCATTTCAACAGATTTCAGCGCCCCCCCTTCGATTCTTGGCAATTTTGTTATAAAGGGGCATAAATTCTTTTCAAATATCAAATAGGTTCAACATGGCAGGACATAGTAAGTTTAAAAATATCATGCACCGTAAAGGCAAACAGGATGCCGTTCGTGCAAAAATGTTTACCAAAATCGCGCGCGAAATTACATCAGCAGCAAAGCAGGGTTCACCCGACCCGACAATGAACCCACGCCTGCGCCTTGCGGTGCAAAATGCCCGTTCGCAATCAATGCCAAAAGATCGCATCGAACGTGCAATTCAACAAGCGGCAGCGGCCGGTGGTGATGATTTTAAAAACGTTCGTTATGAAGGTTTTGGCCCAGGTGGTGTTGGCATCATTGTTGAAACCCTTACCGACAACTTAAACCGGACTGCGGGCAATCTTCGTTCATATTTTGCAAAAATGGGCGGCAACCTTGGCACAACCAACTCTGTTACTTCTGGCTTTGACCGTGTAGGCGAAATTCGCTTTCCGGCATCTGTGGCATCAGAAGACGACATGATGGAAGCCGCATTAGAAGCCGGTGCAGACGATATTGCATTTGATGAAGATGGGCATCTTATCACCTGTACTTTTGAAAGCCTTTCAGAAGTTTCTAATACTTTGGCACAAAAATACGGTGACCCTGAAAACGCTGGCGTGGTTTGGCGCCCTCATGCAAATATCGAAGTTATGGGTGATGCAGGCAAAACCCTTATGAAATTGCTTGAAACCCTTGAAGATGATGATGATGTCCAAGATGTCTTCGGAAATTACGAGCTTGACGAAAGCCTTGCAGAATAAGAGACTTTCCCAAAATAGCAGCAAAATGCATAAATAAATTATCCCAATTCACGAACTTGATTGCACTTTTGGGAACAAGGTTTAAAGAATGTATTCATGTTGGGAATCAGGGTCTTAAAAAGATTCGAGTCGGGATAAACGGAAATAATATATATGTCACAAGATTTAATTGGTTATTCCAAACTTACGCAAAATGCGCTTAGAGGTGTTGTAAAAGAAGCCCTTAAAATGTCGATAAATGGGTTGCCTGGCGATCACCATTTTTATATCAGTTTTAAAACCCAATATAAAGGTGTCGGGCTTGCAAACTATTTGGTGCAAAAATACCCTGATGAGATGACAATCGTACTTCAGCTTCAGTTTGATGACCTTGAAGTTGCTGATGATTATTTTGCGGTTACATTGCATTTCGGTGGCGTACCACAAAGAATCGTTGTGCCATATGTGGCAATCACCCGTTTTTATGACCCATATGCACGCTTTGCATTACCGTTTGACGTGGTTGATGATTTATCTGATGAAGATGATTTGAACGACTTTGACCCACTTGAGGCAGAAGTTGAAGAAACCATCGCCACCGAAAAAGCCGATAAGGCTGGCGATGTCGTAAGCCTTGATGCTTTTAGACGTAAAAAATAATCATATTCAAAACGCAATTAAAAAACCCCGCCAAAATAATTTGGCGGGGTTTTTGCTGTTATTATTATCTTCTAACCAAAGACTTTAAAGCGTGCCTCATCATCCATAAAGGCTTTTTCGCCAAATGGTGCTTCGTTTGAACCAAATGGCATTTGTGCACGTAATTTCCAATTATCAGGAATACCCCAAGTTTGCGCAATTTCAGCATCAACCAATGGGTTATAGTGTTGAAGGCTTGCGCCAATATTTGCATTGGCAAGGGCGGTCCAAACCGATAATTGCGCCATACCGCTTGCTTGTTCTGACCAGATTGGGAAGTTGTCAGCATAGGCCGCAAAATTTTCTTGCAGACCTTTTACAACATCCATATCTTCATAAAAAAGAATTGTGCCAACGCCGGCGGCAAAGCTATTTAACTTGCCTTCGGTTGCCGGGAACGCATCTTCGGGAACGATTTTTTTCAATGTCTCTTTGGCGATATTCCAAACCTTATCGCTTTCAGCACCAAACAAAATCACCACACGTGAAGTTTGCGAGTTAAAAGAAGATGGTGAATGTTTTACCGCTTCTTTAATCAATGCTTCAATTTCTGCTTTTGCCAAAGTAACATTTTTACCAAGTGCATATTGAGTTCTACGTTTTTTAATTGATTCAAGATGCTGATTTGTCACGATATTTTCCTTTTCAAAACAACTCAAGAGACCTATGCCCCTCTTTCATGTTCAGAAATTAGTATTAAAATTATCGTTTATCAATCAACCAATCCGCATATTTGATATACGAAAAAGTTTGCTAAAAACAAAGAGTGGCCAACATGATTATGACGGCAAAGAGAAAAGATGGCGGCTCCTGAGGGATTCCACTGCACCATATTTTAAAAGGGTTTTATAAGATTATACACCTCACCCCCACAAATAACCCCATTATTATTTTTACCCGCGTTGTAAAATAGTAACCAGTTAAAGATACGAATTTCGCAGTTTTGCACGTTGCTACACGCTACACTGCTACAATTGCTACAAACCAATCCATCAATCTAAAGCACACTCACGTTCTTAAATATTAAAGCAAATGACGAAGCAACCCAAATAGTAAGCTTTTTTCATTTAAGCATCTTCGCTCAACTCACATTTCTTGCCTTTTTCCATACATCAGAATATACTGATTTAGCCATAATCTCTTCATCTATATATTTAATTAATTCATTATATGAAAAGGCAATTTCCTCAAGGGTAGCATCGGTGAATAGGTTACGCTTAGTCCATTCACAAACTTCTTTCATTCTATTAGCAGTTACAAAGCATGTCGCTCCCGAAGATTTATCTTCGTTCTTCTCAAACAAAAATGGCAACAATATATGTTTTACCGGCATATGATAATCAAACAGTAACCCCGTATATGTAGAAGGTAGGTCATTAAGATATAGCGTAGAAAAATTTTCTATGCCGGGGATAAAATAACGCTGATTTCTCCACACGACATCAATAGCCTTATATAAAGCGTAAGCTAAAGCATCGTTAGTAAATGAATTTAAACGAGTCCGCGACATTCTTTTTATTAGCCTATTATTCTTAATTTCCTCACTGTTTTCATTACCTTCTGTATCTTTGAATTGGCTAATGTCGTATTGAATAAATCTTTTGTCTATTCCACTCCATTGATAACATATTATATCCATCAACCTTGCGCCACTATTATGATCTAACATTAATTCACAACTTAAAGGTCGCATTACCCCTGAAATATTCACATCTCTATTATTTTCTACTCCAAAAGTCCAAGTACCTTTTTCAGCCAGGCTATTATAAGTATCTCCTTCTGTATTTAAAGGCATTTGTGTCCAAATGGATCCAAACTTCGTATATAGACTTTCCCATTTTTCTGTATCTCGCATTGCTCTATATGCCAAGAACAATGAGTAATTATATTTATCTTTTTCATCTGTAATGTTTTCTATTTTCACTTCCTTAAAGTGATTATAAATTAAATCATCGATGGCAGAAAAAAGTCGATCAGAGCCTTCTTTTGAAATTTTATCTCGACTTGCCATTAGCCATTCATTGGCCTTTCCAGACAAAATATTGACTGTCACATCTATATATGGAAAATGCCTATTAGTTTCAAATTCTTGCCCTCTGTAGTAACCGGAAAAGTTGGAATAGTTTGTTCCATTTGGACGAAACTTAACTTGAAAAACATCCGTTTCATGTCTACATATTTGTTTTATTCCAACGTCCGTGCTAGGATTTTTATCTTCAGAAAATTTGATATGACTAACTTCTAAACCTTCTGGAACTATTTTACCACAAATATGAATGGGTGATAATTTACTTACTTTTTCTATTTCATCGGCAATTTCAGCGGCTTGTAATGGCAAGCTATCACTTAATACTGGGTCAAATTTCGATAAATATTTTTCGACATTTTTTGATTCACCATGATTGATTGTGTAGCTTCTAGCTATTTTATCGAATTCAAACGAAATAACTATAGTAGTTCCTGATATTCCGAAATTGTCATGCCCCAAAGACTTAATAATTGCTAATCCTTGATTTTTGCTATTTGGACTATGAATTTCTATATTAAGTAACTCATTAGTAAAGGCACTTCTAGTTTCTAGGCAAACTTTATCTGCAATCATAAAAACACTTTGAAACCCAATTCCAAAATTCCCTGATGGTTTCATCCATTCTGGCATTGATTTAATTACACGCTGTTTCTTCACATTCTCACTTGAGAAGCCAACATTTAACATATACTTCAAGTCATCAAGGGATATACCAATTCCGTCATCTTTTATACGCATTTCCCAAATAGATTTTCCGATTTCGTCTTTTGAATTTTCTTTTTCAATTAAGGAAATGTCTATATTATATTTTCTAAATTCAGACCCAATTTCTTCATTAAGCGGATCTCCCCATTGCTCAGACGAAAATTGGTTTTTCTTAGTCAGCCAAATTTTTATTAATGTAGCATCAATAGCATTTTGTATTAATTCACGAATACATGCAAAGCTATTTTTATATAAATTAGCTCCCTGAAATAACTTAAGTGCTTTTTCAGAATCAACAGTTATTTGAGGTCTTTGTCCTTCATTTAAAATTTGGAGAGAACCATTAATAGATACACTTGCCTCCTTAATAACAGGGAGAAGACCAAATTCTCTGCTTGGAACAATTCTATTCCAATTGGTTATTTGTAATTCCACCTCCTGTTTCAGCCAATCGAACCATTTAAAACACTCTAAGTAGCCTTCAATAGTCTCACACTCTGCCTTCAGGGAAATAGCATCTCTATCTACTCTTAAATGCCTAATTCCTAAATGTTTATCCTCATGAGCTCTGCTGGTGAATGAACGAGTTTCTCCGGCGATGCTTTGCATAACCGGACAAAACCTATTATCATCTACGTCAAGTAAATCACCCAACCTTAACAGACACGCTACAAATCTAGGATGGCAATCTTCTTGCGCCATGCCAGCTTCTTTGAATGGAATTCCTTCCTTTTCAAACATACTATAAAATGGAAGACCGTGCATATAGCATATTTTACCTAGCACTCGGTAAAGTCTCTTGGGAATTAATTCCGTCCTTGGTGAATGCAGCCCTATTCTTTCCCAAGGCTCCTCAACAATTTTTCTTGCCCGTTTTGCATGCTCCCTTCGAAACCATTCAGCCATTATTTCCCTAAATTTATTTACGGCATCTAAAGGCGTTTCCGCTCCACAAAAACATTTAGATAAATCTGATGCGCTAAATTCCTTTGCAAAATCACTCAACTCATGGTTAGGTGAATTTTTTATACTGTCAATGTAATCCTCAAATTCAACAGTACTAAGAATTTGTTCAATATCCCGATTTGGAACCACCATTCCAATATCATGCCAATAAGCAGCTTCAAGCAACAACCATGTGTCAGTTGCTGTCAATCTAGAAATATTATCGACCCCTAGCAAGCGTTCAATATTAATTAGTATTTGTTTACTATGTGATATATCATGTCTACTATAGTGTGGAAATAAATTTCCAATATTTTGCAATGCTTTGGGAATTAATTCTTTATCAAAACCCCATTGGTCACGCAAAAGTTGCAAAGCAGAATGCTCTTTTGATTTTGTCTCTAAATGTGCAATTAATAAATCTGCCATTTCAAACGCCTTACTATAACATATTTTTATAACACTTCCAGTTTACCCAATTAATTGTTCAATCAAGCTGAATTGTTTTTCTTCAACCATTATAAACAAACACTTGCCTGCGGAAGTATCTGCCCAAATTTTGCCAATTAAGTCCTTATTCTTAGCTTCTTCGGCGGTCACAAGGTGTGAACCTTTATATTCAATAACTAACACCCGCCCATCTTCTAACAACGCAACAAAATCGGGATAAAATTTTCCGTCACAATATTGAAGCCAGAATGAATTGGGTTGCTTCGCTGTATTACGAATCCATTTTTTTACTTTAGGGTTTTTATCAAGAAAGACCGCGCATTCAAATTCTTCGCCCTTATCATCCAAATCGCCAATGACTTGGAAAAAGTGCTTTTTAAATTGATAAGTACCTTTGTAAGGTTGCGAATAAGAATATTTGCTCTCGACAAATACCAATTCCAATTCCGAATTAGTTTTAACCTCAAATCCCAATGTGCCATCAAGTGCCAATTTGAAAGATTGCTTTTCGCGGGTGTCACGCAATGATTTTAGCGTTTCTTCTATTGCGCGAGCAAGTTTGAACCTTGCGCGAACAATATCATCAAAACCCATTTTCAATTTGTTTTCCAAAACCTCAATCACCAAACGAATGAAGGCAATTGACGAAGTTCGCAAAATGTCTTTGCGCGAATTGATTGGGATTTTTCTATCAAGCCAATTGGCAAGGCGCGGCATTGTCCATTCATCGGAAAAAGTGCCAAGCAACATTTGCTTATGCAATTCATCGGCAAAGCTAATTGTTACTTTTTGACTTGCATCAATATCGACAATTGCTTCATCTGCTTTGTCATTTGGTTGCGCAAAATATTTCAGAATTTCATTTGCGTCATATTTTTCAATATCCCATGGGGTTGAAAGATAATGATCTGATTTGAATAGTTCCAAGCCATATTGGGTATAAACCCCTAGGCGCGGAACAGCAAAATGAATACTTTCAACAATTGCAGGCTTTTCATTCAAACGTGCGCCCTGTGACTTAAGCACCAATGTCGCAATCGTCGCCTTGGCAATATTTGGAAGTGCTAGTTCGAGATTGGTCTTATCATAGTTCGTAAGTGGTCTATGGGCGGTTATTGTGCCTTTATCGGGGTCAATTGAAATATGATTGCCTAGGGCAACACTAATCTTTGCAGCGACATCATTATAATCAGTTCCTTCAGGCAATTTCTCTACAAAGATTATTGCCGCGTCAAAACCATCAAATTTTGGGTCAGGAGTTTTTACAAGGTTTTGGGCTTCAATACGTTCAAAACCATTTTGCACCATTCCATCTTTAAGGGCATTTGCTGCATCAAGAAAATGATTTGTAGTGGCAAAGGCGTATGCTTGGTTTAAAAGCTCATCTTGTTTGCGGCGCGCATTCGGCATTCGCAAAACTCGCCCCAATAGTTGTTCCACCGCGCGGCTTGCTTTTTGTTCCGCAACCGAACAAAGCACATAAGCAAAAGAACAATCCCACCCTTCTCGCAATGCCGATTGGGTGATGATGAACCGAATTGCACAATCGCGTGCGAAAAGGTCAATGCCTTCGATTCCTTTGGTGTCGCCAGTGGCAATTGCAATTTGGTTTTCGGGAATTGCAAAATCAACCATTAGCTTCTTTTTCAATTCTTCGGCGTGCAAAGTCTCTTTGTCTTTGCTTTTTGCTTCGGCTTGTAAAAGCATAATCGGGCGCACAAATTCATTGGTTTTAGTTTCTTCGGTGACTGCATGGGCTTGCAATTCATCAAGTTTGTTAATTGCATCGGCGATTGTATTATTGGGGTCTGAATTACCACGCAATATGACTGGTAACTTAATCATATCGGCAACCTTTAATTCAGCCGCCGAAACCGAATGCAAAACATTTGAAGCATATTTGCCCTTTTCGGGCTTATGCTCGCTTGGTGTGATCGGGGTTGCAGTTAGTTCAAGAATAATAGACGGCGCAAGGCGCGCCAAAACGTCAAATGACAAATCGGTGCGCGCATTATGGGCTTCGTCGATAATAACAATCGGACGATGGCTTCGGATTACATTGGCAAGACTTGGCACAATTTCGCCTGCTTGCCCTTTTTCCATGATTGCCGCGATTTGCGGGTCAAGGGTGTTAAAACTATCCATAAGTTCGCCATTGGCTTCATAGACTTTGCGCCCTTCGGTATTGTCCACGCGGAATGATTGGATTGTGGCAACTATAACCACCGCCCCGCCATCATAATCGGCGCGCTTGGCATATAATGCTTCGGAAACGTCCATAATTCGCACATTTTCACCGAACTTTTGCGCTAACGCCTGTCGATTTGGGTGATTGCGATTGCGCAAACTTGCAAGGGTTTGGCTAAGGATTGGGTTAGAAGGCACTAGCCATAAAACCACGGGATTGTCATTTGAAGGATAAAGATAATTATCGCAAATTGTCGCCACCGAATGCGCACCAATAATGGTTTTTCCACCGCCCGTTGGAATACGCAAACAAATATAAGGCAAATCTTTTAATTGTTCGAGTTCGTAATATGGTCTTTTGGTAATTTTATAAAACGCGGTGTTCGCATCACCCTGTTTTAAAACCTCTTGCAGATAGGCTTTGAGTGCATCCAGCGTTCCGATTTGATATTCTTTAAGAGAAAAATTAGTCATTGGTTTTTCTCTTTGGTTTTGCAATTTTCTTTATATGTTTTTCAAAGTCATTTTCATAAATTTGGTCTTGTTCAACGCGGAATTTTTCATATTCTTTTTCAGCAAGTGCCTTTGCAACTTCATGTTTCACTTTACCTGCATTATTCAAAACTTCATACTCATTAAAGCGCAAGAAAGCATCGAGTTTATCCGCCCAATCTTTCATGGTCATTCTTATTCTGCGCTCGGCTTGGCTTTCTGCAAAATCAAGATACATGACAACAATCCGTTCAAGTTGCTTCAAGATGCTTTCATCGAGATAGTTTTTGGCTATTGAAACATCGGCTTTTTGAATTCTTCCCTTGGGCGCATTTTTCCATGTTTTAAGCCCCATATTTGGCTTAGTTGCGTCCGCATTATATTTGATAATTTCCGCCGCCGTTTTGCCTGTTACTGCCCAATGGAGTTTATTTTGCACTGACTTAAAAAACAATTCGCGGGTTTCGGATTTACTATCATAATCAATTGAACACTCTTGGAAAATATCTGTGATTTTTTGCCAAAACCGACGTTCGCTTGCACGAATTTCGCGAATGCGTTCGAGTAACTCATCAAAATAATCTTTGCCAAATGCTTTGCCCTGCTTTAGACGTTCATCATCCATTGCAAAGCCTTTGATAAGGTATTCTTTTAAGATTTGGGTCGCCCAAATTCTGAATTGTGTCGCTTGGCGCGAATTAACCCGATACCCCACCGCGATAATCGCATCTAAATCATAGAAGTTTGTAAGATAGTTTTTTCCGTCTGCGGCAGTTATTCTAATTTTTCGAATAACTGAATCTTCAATTAATTCACCCGATTCAAAAATCTCTTTGAGGTGATAATTGATTGTGTTTACACCAACATCAAACAAATCCGCCATGTGTTTTTGAGTAAGCCAAAAACTTTCATTTTCGAACAAAACTTCAAGGCGGGTTTGCCCTTCGGGAGTTGAATAAAAAAGTATATCACCACGCTTTTGAATATTATTGTTGCCCATGATTACACTCCCTCAATTTGATAAGGGATTTGCTTGAAGGTTGCGCCATTTTCGCGCAAGGTTTCAGTGGAAAGCGTTGAACCTTCGCCATATATTACCGGTGAATGTTCGGGCAGTTTTTCAAGGTTGTTTAGAATATCAAGTGAAAGAACATTGCCCGCATTGGCATTGGCAAAGCCGATATTATCGCCATCATAAAGCAAATAAATTGCGCGCCCTTGGAATGTGCCGATTAATGGGTTTCCTGTTTCAGCGCGTTTTGGAATTGGTGAACCTGTTTCGCAAAAGAAAACGTGTGCCGCAAGGTCTTGGAAAGTTACTCCTTCGGAAATATTACCAAATTCATCAAACAATGGCGTGCCAAGATTGCAATAACGGAAACCACCGCCCAAAGGCTCAATTGAAATCTTTTCACCTTTTTTATCGAGATATTCATACCCCGATATAACTTTTCCAATACGAATTGCAGTTATATCGGAACATATATCTTTATCCAATTCAATGAGTAAAAATTTGCGATTCCCTCCATAGCTTTTATTCAATGAAAGAACTGCCTGCGCCGTTGTGCCTGAACCTGCGAATGAATCCATTATTAGGTCACCATCATCACTTACATAGTCTATCAAACTCGCGAGAATTTCATGGTCTTTTGGGTAATCAAATGCTTTCTTTCCAAAAATCGAACTTATTACATTGCTTGCCTGCAATGAACTTCTAAAAAAATAAGAAGTCATAACCTTCAAGCCTTCGTCGTCATTTTCGCTTTCAGTATCAACAGCTTTAAGCAAACGGGTCTTTCGAATTGGTGGCTCTGTATGGTCATCTCGGAATACAACTACGCCTTTCTCAATCATTAAATTCATTTTTTCGGGAGTTGAATAACGCCATCCACCAGACGGAACGGCGCAAACTTGACCAGTAACGGGGTGAATTACATCGTATTTCGGACCACCACCACCTGGCCATGACATATTATCGTCCCGCCAAACACCATCCTTATCAACCTTATTGTATCGACTATATGCTTTTGAAGGGTGTTTTTTATCAATTGAAGAATAAAATTTCCTAATACCAGTTTCGATTGCATTCAAATCTTCGCTATGTATCGACTTTAAGCGATTATATTCTTTGCTTATTAGTTGCATTCCCTCGGTTTTTTCGCGCCATTTAGTCCCGATATTCTTTAAATAATTCAGGCTCTTCGCATAAACACAAATATATTCGTGACCTACTGAAATAAACTTAGCGTCATTTTTCCTTGATTTTTCCCAAACTATCTGAGCAATGAAATTGTTGCGCCCAAATATTTCGTCCATAATCTCCCTTAGGTGGGCGACTTCGAAATCATCAATAGAAATTAGAATAACCCCATCATCACGCAAAAACTCTTTGAGCAATCTAAGGCGTGGATACATCATGCAAAGCCATTTATCATGGCGCGAAAGGTCTTCGGCTTCTTTGCCCACCACAGAGCCAAGCCAAGCCTTTATTTCGGGGCTATTGACATTATCATTATAAACCCACCCTTCATTGCCAGTATTATATGGCGGGTCGATATAGATGCACTTCACCTTGCCTGCATAATATGGCAAAAGGGCTTTTAGGGCTTCAAGATTGTCACCCTGCACCAATAAATTGCCCGCGTCAGGATCACCAACACTTTTGGTCTTATCGCAATGAATAAGGCGATATGGCACTTCGCGGTGATGATTAACCACCGCCCTTTTACCAAGCCAATCAAGTGTGGGCATGAATCAGTTTATCCTTCTGAATTAATAAGTCTGTTTTCAACTTACACGCGCGTTATGTCAATATTGGCTGTAAGATTAATAGATATGAGTAGCTTGGATATTGACGTCTTGCACCGATTAATTCCCTTCTTCGTGGTCTATCTAACTTTTAACCTTTCGAAAGTGACAAGACGACATGACACTTCTCGGTGATGATTAATAACCACCCTTTTACCACACCAATCAAGTGTGGGCATGAAACAGACTTTCTTTTTATTATTTTACAACACTAAGAACGCTTTTAGTTTCCAAACTAGAATTATCATTTTTTTGGGGGTGCGGCGATGCTAATCCAAATATTAAATCTTCAATTTCAAATTCTGGAATATGCAATTCATGAGCAATCTTCTCTTTTGTAATTCCATCTTTCCAACATTCTCTCAATAATTGCTGTAAAATTGAGGAATACTCGCGCGGCATCTCATTCACTTCTGAATTTTTATATGTTTTAGAGATGTTAATCATAGTGTTTCTATACTGCCAGTCAGTAGAAATTCCAAGCTTATGAATGCGATAAACTAAAGCTTTAAGGGAAACGCCCCATCGAGATTTTTTTCTGATTAATTGCTCAATGTTATAAAAGTAATTTATTTCCATACGAACGTCATTTTCAGGCATTAAGAATTCAGAAGCAAACTTGTCGGCTTCAGCTTCAACTTCTTTTCCAGTGCAATCACCATGTCTATGCAAAACCAAGTGCCCTAATTCATGAGCTGCATCAAACCTGGTTCTTTCAGAGGTTTTTTGAGTGTTTAAGAAAATATATGGCTCATCATCACGCCATACTGAATAAGCATCTAGCTTTCTCGTATCTTCACATAAAGAAAATACCCTAATGCCTTTAGCTTCCATCAATGCGATAAGATTCCCAATTGGTCTATCGCCTAAACCCCATTCATTTCTTAATCCAATTGCTGCCGCTTGAGGCGTATTATGCTTGGATAAATCTGGCAATTCTAATTTTGGGAGTTCAAATTTTTCCTTAAAATAATCCATGAATTCATATGCAAGCTCTCCCGCAGATAAGGCTGCATTTCGCGATTTAGAAGTAAGTGATTTTAAACTTCTGAAACTAACCGCTTCAGGTGTAATGGTATCAAAATCAGGTTTGTAAAAAAAACTTAATGGGAAACCTAGAATTTCAGAGAATCTAGCAACTAATTCATCGCTAGGGGTTCTAACTAGCTTAATTATATTAGAGTAATAAATATCAGTGATTTCTGCAAGTTTTGCAATTTCACGTGCTGTTAGCTGGCGACGTTTTCGTGCCAGCTCTAATCTTTCAACATTGAACATTTCCCTATTTCCGCTTTATTTCAGGCACAATTTCAAATGGCGGCTCACTAATGCCATCGTCAATTACCAATTCTCCAGATTGGATTAAGAATATTCGCTTAACAAATCCTTTAAACCTACCATTATCCAGTCGAACTGGAAGCGATAATTCCGCATTTATCAATTCGCTATTAGTCGAAAAGCAATAATACCAAACCTGTTTATTAAGCGGGATCGAAGAATAAGGTATTTCACTTCGTCCTTCATCCAGAATGTCAAAAAATGAAGTTTGCATCACATCAATTAACTTCTGTGAACCTTCTTTTTTAGGTGAAATATTTTGTGGGTCACGAAATAAATTGCAAGCGACATCAACATTTTGAAATAAAACAACAATACCAGTATTTGGGCAACGAACGCCTTCAATCCCATTATTATCATACTTAAGCCATCCATATTGAATAAATACATCGCGCAATGCTACAAGCCCAACGTGGTACGAATATGTGCCTTTTGCGTTCCTAGCACTGTATTTATTAACATTAACCCGACTTTGGTAGGCTGCATAGGCAACCCTAAGCAAAGCCTCTAATGGAATTCTAAAAATAGATAACTCGTCTTCTACTTCTATCTCATCGTAAATAATGTTTTTACTAAGCATAACAAATCCTGTTTAAGTTTTACCACCTCATTTGTGGCACGAAAAATTAAACAAGTCAAGCGTGTCGCTAAAAATTTTATCTACTTTTAACCTATAACTTTAGCTTTGGCAATTTCATCTCAAGTTTCTTGGTTTGAGATAGATTTGGTTTATTAAATTCTAGACCTTTTGCTAGGTCATCAAAGATTTGTTTCTCGATAAGTGAATATGCCGATTGAAGATTCTTGGAATCTTTTTCAAAGTGACTAATTGCTAGTTTTCGGCACTCAATCGCTGTTAGCTCGGCATTTATCAAGCGGCTATCTTCAAGTCTTTCCGCCGAAGATTTATTCAAATATTCCAAAGCCAAGCTTTGATTTTGACTAGCTTCGTGTGCCTTTTCATTTGGTTGAGTAAGATTGTCATTCAAAGTTTCGTTAATTTTAAAAGTTTCGTTGACGAAACTTTTTATCTCCAACGCCAAATTTTTATCGCTTTCATCACCCGTTTTCAACAAATCTTCTGCGGCTGCAAGGTAGAGCCTCACAACAGCTTGACTAACATAAGGCGTTTTTTTGCGCTTAGTATCAATTGTTTTCTTCGAGTTGCCACTTGCGCCTTGATTTATATGATATGATTTTTGACTTAATGCCCCAATTTTTTTACCACGCGCAATTTGCGGACTTGCATCAACTTCAATCCCGCGTTGCCGCAACTCTAGGGCAAAAACTTTTCTCATGATAAGCAAATCACCGCGCCGCAATTGCAGTCTCTTACCATCATAATCCTGTGACATTACGGTCAAATGCACATGAGGATTTGGGCTTTTACCCTTTCCTTCATCAGTGTGAAGCGCATAGACATAATCATATTTGCCTTCAAATAATGTACGAGCCGTTGCTCTTACTGCACTAAGAACTTTTTTAGGGTCAGTGCCTTGCGGCATAGAAAATATAATACGCCGCGCATCCGGCGAATTTATCCTGCGACTTCTGCTATCAGATAATGAACTAATTTCATGCCACTCTTTTGCAATTGATTTCATTTCTTGTTTGGAAGATATTTCTCTACCATCTTGGTCGTATAGAGGAACTTTGCCATTGCGCGATATATAAGTAAAATTTTCGAATGTATTTTGAGAACCATGCGTTCCCTTTGTTACCTTTACAACAACCTGCGGGACTCTTTTCATAACTTGTGCCAATTGTGCTTTAGCTTTTGGCACCGATGACCTTAAAAGACCTGATAACTTAGAAAATGCTGAATATTCACTCCTGACATTATTGTCTTGTGTTCGTTTATTTGACTTCCAAACTTGAGCGACATCAAGCAATGAAGATTGATTTGGCGAAGATTTTGTCATAGCAAATCTTTATAAATATAATCGGGTTGTATAACCGGATGAGCTTCAACCTCTGAATTAATGACATTTTCTTTTTTTATATTCCAAACAGCGTGATTTACTGCCAATAATTCCGCCACCTTATCAACCAGATTATTTATGTTTGCGATATAATCCGGCAAATCTTTAAGCTTTGTTTCAAGATTATCATGATTTAATAAGGATGGGATTTTAGCGAACTTATTTGCCGATAATGCCAATTGATTTATATTTACCGCAATGCGGCGAATATCCGCCCTAACATGATAAATATCATTGAATAATTGCTCTGGTGGCTTCTTATTTAAACCAACCCATTGCCTTACAATTACGCTTGCTATTTCGGTTGGTGTCATCAATATTTTATGCCCGAAATCTTCAATAAAAGCCCATTCATTTGGCTTAAGGGTAAGACGATAGCGAATACTTTCAGACCTTTTAGGTGCTGTGGGGCGTAAGCTGCTTTCAGCTTCGGTATTGTGCATTTTTGCGAAATCACAATATCGCCGATAGACAGCCTCATCAGTGATTTCTTCGGAATATTTTTGCAATTCTTCACTTTTATCTTTTTCAAGAATATGCCCTATGCGTTCAAGTTCTTGGACGATCAACATCCGAACCCATTGTGACCGCGTCATTCCTCTTTGATTGGCAATTTTATCAATCAAAGCAAAATTAAGTGCTTTAGCTCTTGTTGGAAGTCTTATTGTTAATGTTTTGTAAGTCGTTTGTCCCACTAACCCTATCCTGCACTAGCTTAAAATACATTATTAAGCTTTCAAAAAGACACGCCACTAAGACAAAACGTGTCGTTATTTTTATAAATTTACTGGATTAAACTAATCCATTTGTGATGAGTTGTGCCATTCTTACCGAAGTTATCCTACGCTAAGCTTCTTGAAGCAATTTATCGTCACTGATACCAAACTTATTTTTAAAACGCGCGTCACGGAGTAACGATACGGGTCTTTACTCATGCTACTGCCTTATCACCTTCGGTTTTGTATAGTTGCATTACAAAATCCAATACATCCGTGCCGAGTTCTTTCGGAATACGTTCTTCAAAAACCATATTCCAAAACGTCCAATCCAATTCAGTGAATGGATTGTCTTCGATTGCGTTGTTGTGCGCCGCTTCATTAATCGCTTGGCGATACTCCGAAACTTCTTCATCGGTAAGCGGTTCGAATTTGAGAGTGCGAATATGATTCCTCGCGGCTTCAATTATTTCTTTAGTAAAAATCATAATACACCTCAACACTATACATTATAGCAAATCACAAGTTTAATGCCTGATTTAAATTACTTTAGCCTATAATTCAGAAATTCGAACATCCTCAAATTTTTGTACTAAAATATTTCCACCTGCAGGGTCATGATAGTCCATATAACCTCCAACCTCATATAAAGCCGCTTTTACCCTACGTTCGCTATCACTATCTTCGTTAATCATCGTAACTCCTCAAAGGCACATATATTCAACCACCAAAAACACAGCAGTTATTACAAAATAACCGAGGTATATTTTAGGCAAAAAATGCGTTAAGCAATGAACTTATAAAAATATATAACATACAAATAAAATAAACCAATCAAATAAATTATATTTATTTGATTTTATTTGTATTTTATACGATATTATCAAAATAATAGTTATATATACTTTTATATATTTCCACATCTATCCACATAGCAATAAAATAAAATATTTATACTTAGAACAACCAATCAGTCACCCATTCGTTAGTGAATTTATTTTACTATCTGCCAAAGATTTGAAGTGTCAGTGGCTTTAATAATTCCTGCCTCCAAAAGTATTATTATTGCTGGCATAAGGCGTTCAGATCTACGAACAGATGACGGGCATCTTTGCTGCATCGTTCGTTTTGAAATAAAACTTTCAGGATAAGTTTTTAACCACAACCGCAATCTTTCAGCATCTGAAATATCCTGCGAAGCTTGGTTAGAAATACGCAAATTTTCGTATAAATACCACTCACCTAAGCAAACAGCATTTCTCATAGTTTCAATGGAAATTTGATCGGCATTTGGGTTCTCAAAGAATGTAAAAATCGCCGCCAGTCGCAAGGCATTTTCGGCAATTTTAGCTGCAAATCCTGATATATCGCCGTATTTACCGCCATTCCCTAATTGTATCTCAACACGATTATGAAAACTAACAATTTCTGTCCACGCCTCCTTACTATAACCCAAGAGCCTCGGGGCAAGTTCAGCGACATCAATTGATTTTGAGGGGCGTGGTGGAAATATTTCCAATAATTCGGCAATTTTTGTATAAAAATCATCAATATTCACATCTTTTTTATCAATCCCGGGACTATTAGAAACTTCAATAATTCGCGTACTTTTCTTGCTTTTAGGATAGGCAATTAAAAACCTACTTAGTAATCCCTGATTATTTAATGCCCCATCAGAAAAGAATGCCATTGCCGTTTCAGGCTGCACCATTAAATGAATTGAGAGGCGGCGAGAATAAAGCGTGTCTGCCCCCAATTCCATGCGCACCCGGGATTGCGCCTCACCATCCCAAAATTTTGATAATTGGGCAGATGTTTTAAGCTTGTTCTCAGAGCGCATTGAATAACCGCCTAAGATTTCCCCGCCCTCTGTTGTAAAGATTCCGCCATAGCCTAATCCCTCTTTCGATAAACGCCATTGCCCTTCAATTGTTGCGTCATTGGCAATAAGTATTGGAATAGGTGGTCTTATAGGTTTTCTGCCAAGTTTTTTTAATTCTTGTTCCATTTGTTCAATATTAAATTTCTTATTGGCTTCTATTTTGCGTTTGGCTGCTTCAAAGGCTAACAATTTATTTTCATAATCATTAAAATCTTTCTGCGCCCGTTCAATTTGCTCTTTTTCCCATTGCCTAATAACATAGGTTGCTATTGAATAAGCGGTTGATTTTCTTTCACCCGTTTCAGCCATAGTAAGTAAGAATAACGAAACAGGCGAAACTCCGTTCGAAAGATTCCTGACATTGACGTGCGCTTGTGCAATCAATGCAACAGTAGCTATGACGGTTTGGGCGGCAATCTCAATCGGACACATGGCTCGTGCTTCAATTGCCAATATCGCCTGCTTTAGCTCATTAGGAAGGCAATCAAGCGGCATGGGTGTAAAGCTCTTGTCGCACAAGCTTATTGACTTATTAATCGGTTTTTCTTCGTCATTTATAACAATGGGCTTTATAAATTTTTCAAGGGTGTTCATATCCACCCCCAGACTTCAAAAAATCATTCCAATCTCCGAAAGGTTTTGGCGGCACTAAAATTCCTGAAACATTACAACCATAATTCATTAATTTATGAGCCAGATGTAAGGCTGCACTCTCACCACTTTGGGATTTATCGTTATCTTGGGCAATTATAATTGAATTAAATTTTCGCCAAGGTTGAAAATTAAGCATCCCGCTTATGCCAAGCGTTGCCACAGCAGAACGTCCGGTAAGAAAGGCTGCCGATAATGCTGTTTCAATACCTTCGGCAATTATTAAATTGTCACAATTTCCAAGCCTTATACAAGCACCATTTTTAAATTTTCCAATTTGGATTTTAGGCTTGGGTATAATTGCTTTATTGCCGAATTTATCTAAATACGTTAGTTGCAAACCACAAAATTCACCTTCTATATTTTCAGCCTTAGCAAGCATAGCAGGAAGATATTTGCGGCGTACATTATTACCCAATACAGGCGCATTATTTAAGAATCTTAAATTCTGAACATTCATTTGCCTGACAGGAATTAAACGGCATTCAATAAGATATTTTTCTGCAATAGTTTCACTTATTTCCGATGCTTTATCCCATAATTCTCTTGCCATACCTTGCATTTTCGAAGGTTTATCAATTTTATTATTTATAGGAATTTGGATATTTGAAAGCCTAACATCATTTCCTTTAAGCCATATTGCAGCCTCATATCTATTAGTGGCTTTGCCTTCGTTAATAATAAAATCTAAAATTCCGCCTGATTTGGAATTCTCAAAATCCGCAAAAATTCCTTTTTTAGGAATTATTGCTAAAGAACCCTTTGAACCAAATCGAATTTCATTTTGCGTACTTAGGAAAAGATTAGGCGCACCCCTTAACATTATTACAAGGCTCAAGAAATCAATTTTCGAAAGCCAGCTACAATCTGCATCACGCAGACAATAAACGGCTCCCTTGCCGACATTATCTGTCGGCAAGCTATCTTTATAATTATTCATAATAAAGATTACCTCATGACTTGCTTTGTTTTCACAACGCTCATTTCAAAAATCTCACGTTGATACGCCAATATGCTTCGTTCAGTAATATAGGCACTAGATCCAATCTTTACTTTTTCTAATTTGCCTTTACGCCATATTTTGTCCACCATAGAACGACTTACTTTTAAAATTTCAGCTGTTTCAGGTATTGTGTGATAAAAAAGGTTTTCACCTTTTAATTTTTGTTTTTCCATAAAAATATCCTTTAAATGGATTTTCTTCTTTTATGGCAACCCGCTTGTTAAACCTATTATACCTCAAATATTGAGAAACAGAAACTTGCTGCATCTAAATAATTAGACAAAAACAAATCTACTTGTTTTATTGACATAAAATGTGCCAACTGATAGTCTGCATCCCGCTATGTGGATATTTTTAAAAAAATACCATATAAAACATATACTTATATGAATGCCTGAAAAATGAAATTCATATATAGGAATACTGTCTTTCTAACTCATGGTTAGTAAGGTTGTAAGGCGGCTTGCCGCTGCTTGAAGCAGGCGCGAGGGAATTTTTGCTGATCCACCTCGCGCTTGCCGTTCTTGGTTTACAGCAATATAACTTATTACATCATATCACTGAATCTTCATATTTCATTCTTTTCCTATCAAGGTCAAGACCAATTCTATATTTAACTATACTTGTTTTTATCTTCCTCCATTAGATTTTAACTTTGTAGCAATTGTAGCAGTGTAGCAGGTAGCAAACGGTATTTACGCTGCATTATTAAATTCAATAATTTTTGCTTGTAATTTCCCTTCACAAAAATCGCTCCACTTTTGCATTACTTCAATTCTTGGCGTTAAAGCCTTGGTTCGCAAATAATGTTTTGTTGTTCCCTGCACGGCATGGGATAGGCAGAAGTCAATTATATCAACACTTGTAATACCATTATCAGCCGCCCAATCGCTAAATGTTGAACGAAACCCATGAGGACAAGCATGTTTATCGGTAAGCCTGCTCGCTACCTTCATTAGCAATTTTTCCATAGTAGTAGTTGAAAAAGGATGGTTTTTACGCTGCCCCTGAAAAACGAGCTTGTCTGCTTTTACATTACCAAATTGTTTCATAAAATTTAGTATCTCGATAGAGCGGCTTGAAAGTGGGATTTGATGTTCTTCCCTTGCCTTCATACGGTTTCCGGGAATTGTCCAAATTTTAGATTCAAAATTAATTTCGCCCCAAACAAGGTTAAGTCCTTCGCTAAGACGATTATTATTGAGAATAATAAATTCTAATGCCCTTGCGCTATTGCTGTTTAATGACCTTAGTTCAGAAATAAGTTTAGGCAGTAAACGCCAATCAAGTGCCGGATGCTTTCTTGGCTTGTGTACATCTTTACCTTTTTCAAATTTTTTCGCCAGAAACCCCTTCCAAATCGCGGGGTTTGCATTCTCAGCAATAATGCCTTCGGCAATTGCATCATCAAAAGTTCCTTCAATACGACGCAATAATTTGGCGGCAGTCGGATATTTTGTGTACCATATATCTTTAAGGCATTCATAAATATCTTCTTTAGTAATTTCACCAATCGGCTTATCTAAAATCTCTTTGCAATAAGTGTTTACGGTTGATTGCCATTGGCGTCTTGTAACGTGGCTTTTAATTTTATGAATCCGAACGCTATTGAACCATTTGTCAAAGTGACTGCCAAATGTGATTATCTGCTTATTTTCTTCTCGGTTTAAAGCTTCTTCTTTCCGCTTTTCACTCAAAGGATCTAAATGTGATGCCAGTTTTGCTTTTTCTGCGTGGCATCTTGCCCTTGCCTCATCTAAACCCATGTCTGGAAACTTGCCAATGCTCATTTCCTTTCGTTTTTTTCTCTTGTCTGTATAAATTAAATACCAAGAACCAAATTCCATGCTTGTTTTCTGCAAATATAAGCCATTACCATCTGAATGCCTTTTATGTGGTTCATATTTTCTAAGAAGATTGCCTCTTAATCTATAAATGGTTCTATGTTTTGACATAACGCCTCACTTTATTTCAGCATTATTTTGAAATGATAATTTATGAAATTATGCAATATAAAAAAAATGCGGACTTCCAACCCCACAAACACCCCCACAAATTTTTTAGTAATTTTGTAAAGTTGTATGTGAATATGTACAAACACATGGTCACAAACCCACTGATTTTACAATGGTTTTGCAAACTGTATCGAATTGTGGATAAATCAAAACATGGATTATTGGCGGCTCCTGAGGGACTCGAACCCACTACCCTTCGTTTAGGAAACGAATGCTCTGTCCTGATGAGCTAAGGAGCCAACCATTTGCCCTTATAATTAAAATAACCGCCTGTGGAAGGGGTTTTGCGCATATGGCGGGTTCATTTTGTTTGATAAATTCTTTCAACCCCATGCAAATTAGGAAATTTATATTATCCGCAAAATTGATGCCCGAAATAATTGCTTTAGATTTCTTGAAATAGGAGCAAAGCAATGAATTTCGCGCAAATTGAAATTTTAAATAATCTGTTCAAAGCAGATCTAATTATTGACGATGCCGCAAGCGCAATTGGAAAAACCCCAAAAGAACTTATAACTGAAATCAATAAAATCGAAAGAAAACTTGGGGCAGAGGTTTTTATTGCCACCAATGATGGCAATTATAGCCTTAGTGCGATTGGCGAGAACATAAAAGAAATTATCGAGCGTATTAATTTTGAACTTAGAAATATTGCCAATTATACCGCGCATCTAAACACTTCTGGCCGTGGGACAATTCGCGTCGGAACCACCCATAATCAAGCGCGTCATATAATTCCCGTTGTTTACCGCCAATTTGAAGAAGAATATCCCGATGTAACGCTTGAATTCGTTCAAGATAGCCCGCAAAACATAAAAACCGCCATTACCGAAGGAAAGATTGACATTGCAATCGCCACCGAGGCATTAGAAACCAACAGTGATATTATAACCCTACCCTGCTTTAAATGGCATCATGTGGTTATTGCGCCCAAAGGGCATGAGATTTTATCGACCAACTTGCCAACCATTTATGACATTGCGAAATATCCGATTGTTACCTATGCCGAAGGTTTAACCGGACGACCGCAAATTGATGCTGCATTTAGCGTTGAAGATATTGAGCCATACATAAGATTTGCGGCACTCGATGCTGATATAATCAAAAGCTATGTTTCGCTTGGGGTTGGGGTGGGAATTATTTCCGAAACCGCACTATTGGAAGATGAAGCCTTTGAATTTGAAGTTTTAAAAGATTCTCGCCTTTTGTTTCCACAATCTGTTACAAAATTGGCATTGCGGCGATCATCCTTCATATCCGAACATTTGGGCTATTTCATAAACCTTTTATCACCACTGTTGCAGGTTAATCCAAAGCGCGGTCTTTTAAGGGTAAATGATTTTTATGATAAGAATGTCAGCCTGTTTAAATTCGAAAATTCGATATTAAACTATAAACAATGGAATTTACGCGGGGGTTATTAAACTGTGCCTTCGATTATTGGAATATCGGTTGAAAAATCGGCAATAATCGCGCGCCCGCCCCAATGTTTGACAAATTTAATCATGTCATCGGTGCTTATGGTCGTGGTGGCATCGTTCAAAAGCGGATGGAAATTAATAAGCGGGTTTTTGAAAATATTCTTATCAAGAATAAGGGTAAGATTTTTTTCAACATTATTAGCGAGCGCAAATAGACACACCGAACCAGGGCGAACGCCCAAAAGCTCATATAATTTTTCTTCCGAACCAAATGAAAGCCGTGCGCAGCCCACCGCTTTGTGAACATGATTCATTTTGATTTGGGTTTCACCCAAGGCACAAATCAGAAAGAAGGCACCGTCTTTATCTTTTAAAAACAAATTTTTGGAATGCCCGCCAGGTATGGCTTTTTTAATATCCTCCCCTTCATCAACGGTGAAAACAGCGCGGTGATGGGTGGTTTTATGATTTATTCCAAGATTGTCGAGGAGGTCGAATAATTCTTCACGGGTTATTTTTTGCTTGTCCATAAGGCTTTTAAGCAAAGACGGTGTAATTTTTCAATAAAAGATTCAGTCAATCTGCCAAAACCCTCTTGCACTTTTTTTCCAAATCCACCATAAGCCCTCCACCCAATGACTTTCACAGTCATTTCGCATCTTTGATGTTACAGGATGCGGGTGTAGCTCAGGGGTAGAGCGCCACCTTGCCAAGGTGGATGTCGTGAGTTCGAATCTCATCACCCGCTCCATTATTTTATTTTCAAGCTTGAAAATTACTTGGAAAGTTAATTAAAGTTTTAGCATACATTTATGCGTTTTAAGATATAGATAACACATAGCTATTCTATTCATTATGCACTAAAAATTTTTCAATATTAATATCGTAGTAATCAAAACCGTCAGAATTTATAAACTCTAGCGAAGATGAGTTTACTGATGCAGCCATCATTACATCATATGAGACCTTTCTAACAGATTCATTAATATTTGAGAAATATACGAACCAATTGTATATAACTTTTGCAACAAGCTTACCATAAACAGTTAAAGCAACATTCTTTTGAGTCCAAAGTTGTTTTATATCTTTTATGGATTCAAAATGTCTTATACTCTTTGCATTTGAACATATTGTAGATTTCAAAATTCTAGGCTCATGTGTTTTGCAAAGACTTAAAATATCAATTTTACCCCTATTAAATAGTGCTTTCGGGCATGAAAAATATTTTATATCTAATAAACATAACCTTTCTAAGTCTTTTTTTATACCGTTCATATACTCTTTATATTCAAGCTCAACATCCTCGACATCCATTGCATTCATAAACAACGGTAAAATTGTCTGGAAATCTAGCTGATATAAAACATCTGACTCCCAACTATAACCATATGTATAGATGACTTGCGGGTGTTCTATTATTCGTTTCAAATAATCATCATAATCTCTATCCATAGCAATTATGGCATTTTTTATATTTTTTTTTATTAATATTCTGTGTATTATGGCTAGCTTGCCTTTATTACCTACGCTCCTGCATTTAACTTTAACATTTTTCATGGAAAATACCCTTTTCCAAAAAACCATGTCTAAAGTTACTAAGCGTCCAAAACTGTTTTTTGTATTTCTTCCTTCACAATACAGAAAATATTGTACATCATGGAATAAATGTTGATTTTTTAAACCGCTACCAGTCCTCAAGAACATTCTTTTATACAACCCTCTATTTCAATTACTTTATCTTGAAAATTGCCAACAATATCTGGGGAATGTGTAGCAGAAATAATTTGGCAATTTGGGTTTAATTTTCTAATATTTTCGAATAGAACCTCTTGCCATTCTACATGCAAAGATAATTCAGGCTCATCTGAAATATAAACTACTGGGCGCTGTTCCTGAAGTAAGGCATCGCCTAGCAAAATAAAAAGTTGTTTTTCACCAGACGATAAAACTTCAATGCTTAGCTTATCTCCATTTGCAAATTTCAATATTGGGTTATTTCTTTCATCAAAGCTAAGTTCTTTATTTGAGAACATTTCGTTGACAATGCTTTCAAACTCTTTCTTAGGCGCGAATATCCTGCTTTTAGCATCGTTGAACTCTTTCCATTTATCAACCATATTTGTTATTCTGCGCGAGTCATACAACACAACAATGTCTTCAAAATCAACCTTATCTTCTTTAGACTTATTAGTTAACCTCTTTTGAGCCATCTCATATCTAGAATTGTATGAATTTGCACTTTTTGCTGCCTTGGCATCAGGGACACCTAAATGTTTTAAAATACCAATTAGTGTTTCCTTATCTGTTTTGTTGTCTTCTGTACTAAGTACAAAACCACTCTTAATACTTTTTTGCTCTAAAAGAGACAAGAAAACATATTCTTGAAAAGTCTGGCTTTCCAAATTAGAGCGTCCCTCTAAAAGTGAAAAATAGCTTGCAAACTTTTTTGATATATCATTTACTTTAACATCAATTAAAGATTGAAATGAATCTTCGCGACCAGATGATTTACTAAATTTGTTTATTGCCCCACGATGTACAGATAACCAACTAGTAGAAACAATATTTTCTATTAAATTATTTATTCTTATAATTTCATTATGACGCCGATAGTTTAAGGCAGTCGCTGAGCGATAGATTCGTTCATCATATGGGTTTTCAACCATATATTTAGAGCTAGGGCTATTTGCAGATTCTTTTACATCATATTCTAAAACAATATTTCCATGTAATTGGTCTGTTATCTTATTCACTGTTATTTTTGATTTTCTATTTGTCCCATAATAACCAATTGTAATTTCAATTGACTCAAATTGAATTGAATAAATAGTTTGAAAATCTGCGGTTATAACAGAAGCTATCAAATTTATTATAGTTGTCTTACCGCTTCCATTCTTTCCAATTAAAAAGTTGAATGCTTTGTCGAACTTAATACTAACATTCTTTGTACCCCAAAATTTATCAATTTTGACTGATGATATATACCCCATGTCAAACTCCAACCAACCACAAATATTCAACTTTAAACTTCACAAAAGCTATCACACTTTATTAAATTGTAAATTCAATGTTTCATTTTGAATTATAAAATTAAGTCTATAATTCTATTTAAATATAATAATTTTATATATGAAATTTATTTTAAGTTTTTATTCCAAACTCACGTGCTTTATTTCTCATAAAACAAATGGCTACCGCTTTTGTATAGGACATAGGCTGCGACAAAGAATATCAAAACCGCAAAAATACGGTTTAGGGTGTCTTTTTGGCTTCCAAGTTTGGTTGAAAGTTTCATTCCCAAAAATCCACCAACGACCCCGCCCAGAATCATTTCACCGGCAATAGGCCAATCGACCATGCCATCAAATGCATAATTTATTGCAGTGGCAAGACCAAATGTCCCCACCGCCAAAAGTGAAGTCCCCACCGCATTAATAGTTGGCATTCGGGTTGCAAAAATAAGTGCCGGAACAATTAAAAAGCCGCCACCAATACCAAAAAAGCCAGATGCAAAACCAGCAGCCAAAGCAACCACCGCAGTTTTAATGCACATTTTGGCATCAACCCCACATGCTTCACCACCAAAATCTTTTCTAGGTCGAAGCATTAAAACACCAACCAAAACCATGACAAAGCCAAACAAAAACATAAGCAATTGCCCGTTTAACGCTTTACCAAGGCTTGAACCAGCGAATGCACCAATAATGCCAATGATTGCAAAAACTGCTGCACAACGCCACCAAACATTCCCTTTGCGTGCATGCCCGATAAGGTTGGCATAAGCATTGGCAGAAACCGCAAGCGCGCCAGTCCCAATCGCAATATGGGGCTGCGACACACCAACAAAATAAAGCAACAATGGGGTTGCCAATATTGACCCACCGCCACCAATCAGACCAAGCGTAAATCCTATAAGACCGCCTGATAATAACGCAGCAATTGTTTGGTTTATCATGTTTTATTCTTTTCGATTAAAATAGATTTACAGGTAGTTTTAGATATATTGTTCCATTATCATCCGGCTTCGGGAAATTTCCCGCGCGCATATTAACTTGAACCGATGGCAAAATAAGACGCGGCATCCCAAGTGTTTTATCACGTTTTGAACGCATCGCCACAAACTCATCCTCGCTAATTTTATCATTCACATGGATGTTTTTTGCGCGCTCTTCGGCAATCGTGCTTTGATATTTTATTTCACGTCCATTTGGCGCGTAATCATGACACATATAAAGCTGCATTTCATCCGGCAGGCTTAAAAGCTTTTTGATTGATTTAAACAATATCTTTGCGTCACCACCAGGGAAATCAGCACGTGCTGTTCCTTGATCTGGCATAAAAATCGTGTCGCCAACAAAGGCAGAATTACCGATGATATGCGTCATACATGCAGGCGTATGCCCAGGTGTTGAAATGGCAATTGCATCAATATTGCCAATTTTATATATCTCATTATCTTTGAAAAGATAATCAAACTGGCTGCCATCAAGTTCAAAATCAGTTCCGGCATTAAAAACTTTACCAAAAACATTTTGAACAATTGTAACATTCTCACCAATTGCAATTTTACCGCCAAGTTTTGATTTTAAATATGGTGCGGCTGATAAATGATCCGCATGAACATGGGTTTCAATTATCCATTCAACTTTCAAAGAATTCGAATTTACATATTCAATTATTTCATCAGCAGCGGCAAAGCTAGTGCTGCCCGATGGCGCGTCAAAGTTTAATACACTGTCAATTATCGCACAGAAATTTGAGGTTGGATCTTTGACTACATAGCTAAATGTGTTGGTATCTTGGTCAAAGAATTTTTTGACCTCTGGTTTTATTTCCATCTTGATTTCCATTGTGTCACCTTAGTTTATGTTTATATATGCTAATATTCTTATATATAGGTTTGGCAAATATATTCAAGGTGCGAGACCACATTATTTAAAATCATTTCAAAAATATCATTTGGTAGTTTTATAATGCACTAATTTTATAATTTTCACTACAAAATAGCTTGCACAAAAGGCGCTGAAATAAGCTTAAACTTTAAGGCGCAAATAGAAAATTACACATTAATTTTCGCATTAAAACACTGTAATATAGGCATTTTTAATCTAATTACCACACGGTAATAAAGGTTTTATAAACTATAAATTAATAGTTAACGCCTAGCAATAACAAAATCTAATCGCCAATAAAATTCATGGCACAATTAACAATTTCTAAAGGCTCCCCAATGTTTGATTTCGTCCATAAAAAACTATCAATCATGCAAAAAATTATATTGATTGCAGTGGTTTTGCTTATGCCTATGGCTCTGATGTCATATCAATTTATATCAAAAGTAAATGCGGATATTGATTTCAGCGCAAAAGAATTAAAAGGGGTCAATTACCTTAAAACCGTGTGGCCAAATATGTATGCCGCCGCAATTAATAAATCTGGCGAATTAAATGCTGAATTTAGCACGGCAAGCGATAAATTTGATTCTGAAATGAACTCAGTCGAAACATCAAAAGCACTAAAAGACGCAATTACACAAGATCCCGCAACCCGCCTTGATAAAACATTGGCCTTGATTTCAAAAATTTCTGATGGTTCAAACCTTACTTTGGATCCTGATTTGGATTCATATTATGTTATGGATGTTATTGCATTTAAAATGCCTAGTTTTGCTAGTGCTACAAATAGGCTTGCTGCACTAATCAAAACTGTTGACCAAAAAGCAGATAGATCTTTTGCCGAAGGGGCAGAAATCGTAAAAGCCAAGGCAAATGTTGACACCGCATATAGCGCCATGATGGGATCTTTGGATTCTGCAATTGCGGCCAACAAAGATGGAAGCCTCGATAAAAACTTAACCGGCCTTAAAAAAGAGGTTGATGCCAAAATGGCAAACCTTGATAATCAAGCAAAGATAAGCGTGGATAATATTGGCGCAGGTAATGTTGTCACCAATGCGGCCCAAGTAAACCAATCAATGCTTGGCGTTCAAGAAGCCGCAAATAATCTATGGGTTAAATCAGCCGATGAGCTTGCACGCCTTTTGGATATTCGCATCAAAGGCAAATATAGCGAAGAAATCCGTAATTTTGCAATTGTTGGCCTGATGTTATTATTGGCGGCTGGTCTTGTGGTGTTGGTTTCACGCGGCCTTACCTCGCGTATTTCTGACATTGCGGATTGTTTACAACGCATAAAAAACAATGAAACTCAATTCAAAGTTCCGCATACCGATGACCAAAATGAAATTGGGCAAATGGCCAATGTTGCCGAAATTCTACAAAGAAGCCTTGATGAAGCCAATAAAATGCGTGCCAGCCAAGCAAATTTGGAGGCGCAAAGCACAACCGAACGCCGTAATGCCATCCTAAGCATGGCGGATTCATTTGAACGCAGCGTTATGGATGCAATCGAGGCGGTAGCAGCGGCATCTAATGAACTTGAGGCATCTTCAAAGACCCTGCTCTATTCAACAGATAATGTTGCATTAAATGCCGAAGCGGCAACCCGCGCAACCGATGCATCATCAAGCAATATTCAAACCGTTGCAGCAGCATCAGAAGAATTGGCGGCATCAATTAACACAATCGCTGAACAAGCAAGCAATGCAGCCCAAATTGCAGAGCAAGGGCAAGAACACGCATTGGCGTCAACAGAAAAAGTGAATGAACTTTCACAAGCAGCAGAGCGCATCGGTTCAGTCGTACAATTGATTACTGAAATCGCCAATCAAACCAACCTGCTTGCCCTTAATGCTACAATCGAGGCATCTCGCGCCGGTGAGGCAGGTCGTGGTTTTGCGGTTGTTGCATCCGAAGTTAAAAACCTTGCCGAACAAACTTCAAAGGCAACTGAAGATATTCGCAATAATATTGATGCGATTACCAACTCAACCCACGTGGCAGTTAAAACAATTACTAATGTGACTGAAACCATAAAAGAAATGAACCATGTTTCAGCAGAGATTGCCAATGCCATCGAACAACAAAAACTTGCTGTTGATGAAATTTCTGGGCGCACTAGCGAAGTTGCTGCCAACGCCGCAGAATCGGCGACCGCAGTTTGCGCTGTTTTAGGTTCATCACAAGAAACCGGTTTAACTGCCCGCCAATCATTAGAGGCAACTTCAGAGCTTGCAAAACAAGCAGATAATTTGCGCAATTCAGCCAATACATTCTTGCGCAATATTCGCGCGGGATAAATCTTAGCTTTATAATAAATCTATTCTGGCAAGGGGATGAATTCATTTTCATCCCCTTTTGGCAATTTCATCCGTCCCTGTTTCCAATCTTCTTTCGCCTGTTCAAGACGTTCATTTGAGGATGCAACGAAATTCCAAAACATAAATCTTTTGCCAACTGGCTCACCACCTAAAACCATTATAGTGGTATCAGTTGTTGCTTTGATATCGATTGCCTCGTTCCCACTTAAAACCGCCATTTGACCTGCTACAAGAACTTGTCCCAAAATCTCAATGGCGCCTTTTGCAACAAAAACCGCACGCTCTGAATATTGGTTCGAGATTGTATGTCGTGCGCCATTTTTCATTTCAATATGTACATAAAACAATGGTGAATGGGTCTTTACTTTTGCATTCAATCCATCAATTGCACCGGCAATTAGTCGTCCATTCACACCGCCGTCCGACCAATGTGGTAAATCATCGCCTTCATGGTGATAGAATGCGGGATCAGTTTCTTCAAACTCATTTGGCAAAGCAACCCATGCCTGTATCCCAAACATATTTGCGCCATTAGTGCGCGCATATTCAAAGCGCTCCGAATGGGTAATGCCAGAACCTGCAACCATCCAATTAACTTCACCGGGTTTTATTTCTTGATGAAAGCCCAAACTATCGCGGTGCGTCATTGCCCCATCATATAAATAAGTTACTGTTGACAAACCAATATGAGGGTGTGGTCGAACATCAAGGTTTTTGGGAATACCCGCATCCAAATACATCGGTCCCATTTGATCAAAGAAAATAAATGGGCCAACCATGCGCCGCTTATAAAATGGCAAAACCCTGCCAACCTCGAAACCACCGCCTAAATCATGTGCGCGTTTATCGATAATTAATTCTATTGGCATTTGACCCTCTCTAATAATGATTATAGATTTGTTTTTTACAGGTGGTTATTGGCAAAATGATTAAAAGCATTTCATATTTTCTAGCATTCTTGGGTTTTCTTATTCCAGTTTTAGCAAACTCACAAACGCCAGCTTCAAACGATAATGTATTTGGCAATCTTCATAATGCTCAAAGCCTCACCTCTTTTTATAAATCATTAAATAATAAAAAACCAATTCATATTTTATGGCTAGGCGATAGTCATACTGCATCAGATTTTATAAGTGGTGGTGCACGCGATGCGTTGCAAGCCAATCTTGGCAATGCCGGGCGCGGATTTATCGATGGCGGCATCCCATACAAGGGCTTTAACCCACAACACGTTCAAATTACCACAGAGCCAGAATTAAAAACCTTGAAATCATTCCCACTAAGCAAAAGCGATGGTGGGCCATTCGGTCTTGGGGGATATCGGGCAATTATGGCGCCGAATGGAACTTATACAATTACTTATGAACATAGTTATGATAATTTTGCGATATGTTCGCGCGCTTTAATCACAAAAGATAATATTGCATTGACTAATGTCAAAACTGAAAATGATCACATTACATGCGCGACGTCACAAATTAATTCCAACCAAGAAGCCGAAGCTATTTTTACGATTAAAGGCTCTGAAAAATTTGATAATCAAATTGCCTCAGTAGGAATGTGGGACAATCATAGTGGTATTGTGCTTTCTTCATTTGGTGTCCCTGGTTCAACTTTAAAAGACTTATCAGCGCGTGACGATATATCAATAAAAAACCAAATTGCAGTTTTACCACCGTCGTTGATAATAATTGCTTATGGCACAAATGAAGGTTTTTCCGATACATTCAATGCCGATGAATACAAAAATTTATTAGCAGACCAAATTAAAAGGTTTAAAAAACTTGCACCTCATGCCGATATTTTGCTTCTGCTTGCCCCCGATGCCAATAAAGCCGCACTTAATCGTGGGGATGATGTTTCGTGCAAAAACCTGTCACCTGAGTTGGCAGGAAAATATCCGCAAATAAGTCGTGATGAATTAGGCGCGGGTTTCTATATTCCGCCAAACCTAGCCAAAGTTCGCAACGCACAAATCGAATTCGCAAAATCAATGAATATTGCATATTGGGACTGGTACAATGCAATGGGTGGTGATTGTTCGGCATCAAACCTTAGCCTTTTGCAAGATCGTGAGATAGCCGGCGACAGGGTGCATTTCACCAAAATTGGCGGCACCAAAATGGGGCAAAAACTTGCGGATGATATTCTTGCAGCAATAAAATATAGACTGCGACATTAAAACCTGAATATGCGTCTTCCAAATCCGACAATTATAACTAAGATAGCGATATGGAAAACAAGTTTAAAACCCCCAAAACATCTTCATTGATTGCCAATGATATTAAATTAAAAATCATTCGCGGCGAATTAAAAACTGGCGATTTTTTGCCACCAGAAACCCAATTGATGGTCGAATTGGGAATTTCACGCCCAACCCTGCGTGAGGCATTTCGCATCCTAGAAGAACAACGATTGGTGGAAATTACGCGTGGTTCAAGATCTGGCGCACGGATATTAACGCCAAACATTGACATTATAAGCGAAGATATTGGCTCATACCTTCAATATCAAAAAGCCAATAATGCCGATATTTATTATTCGCGCCTTGGCTTTGAGCCATTCATTGTTGAACAATTGGCAGGCCTGCAAGACAAAAGCTTTACCCAAATTTTGCGCCAAAAATGTGAGAATTTGAAAACCTCAATTGACCGTGGCGATTATCGCAATTATCCAAAAATCATGGCGCAATTCCATTTCGCTCTTGCGCAATCTTATGGCAATAAAACCCTAGAGGCCATAAGCCATATTATCACCGATTTGGTTTTAAATCATCAAATTGCATTTCAGGCACGGGTGAATCAATCCCCCGAAACCATGCGCAAAAGATTCCTTGCCGGCTATAAATCCTGCTTAAAACTTCTTAGCTATATTGAAGCTTCGGATGCAAATGCCGCCACCGAACATTGGAAACTTCATTTAACCAACGTCACATCTGGCTGGGCAATTCGTGATGAAGGTATCAGAATTTTTGAGAATTTCCAAAATTAGCAATTCCGCCAATTTAATATTTTTCATCAGCCTCTAATTCGCGCGCCTCATTCTCCAACATGATGGGAACGCCATCACGAATTGGATATGCAAGGCGTGCGGATTTTGAAATCAATTCCTGCCGCTCTTTATTATAAATAAGGCGGGTACGATTTAGCGGGCAAACCAAAACTTCAAGTAATTTAGGGTCAATTTCAGACATCATTAGACCTTATGAAAACAATATTGTTGATAGACGACGGCGGCCGGTTTTTGTAATTTCACTTTGTGGGCCAAGGGCATCAAAAATCTTTAATAACAAATGACGCGCCGCCTTTTCATTCCAATCAAGGTCAACTTTCATAATTTCAAAGATTGCCTCAACCGCACTCTCAAAATCGCCATGTTTAATATGTGCTTTGGCAAGGTTGAATTTCGCCATTAAATTTTCAGGCTTTTCACGTGCTTCTGCTTTTGCGGCATCTAATTCAGGTGCTTCCACAACTTCGGCGGCAATATTGATAAGCCCTTTGACCGCAATAACATCAGTGTCATTTTCATCTTTGGGATCAAGCATTGCAAGAGTTTCTTTTGCCGAAGCAAAATCATCACCCTTTAAATAAACACGCGCCATACCGGCAAGCGCCTTAGGGTTTTTGGCATCAACTTGTAAGATTTGTGCATAAGATTGCGCAGCACCACCAATATCACCCAACCCCATACTTTCTGAAGCGGATGCAAGCATTTTTTCAATTGCATCACCACCGCCTGCGCCCAAATGTTTTTCAACAAAGGCTTTTACCTGGCTTTCTGGCAAAGCACCCATAAAGCCATCAATTGGTTGACCATCTTTAAACGCAAATACCGCAGGAATAGATTGCACCCGAAGTTGCCCTGAAAAATGCGGGTTTTCATCAACATTGACTTTTACAAGTTTTACTTTGCCATTGAATGATTTTACCACACGTTCAATCGCGGGGCCCAAAGTGCGGCACGGGCCACACCACGGCGCCCAAAAATCAACCAAAACAAGATTAGTTTTCGATGCCTCAATAACATCTTGAACAAATGTGGCATCGGTTGAATCTTTTACTATGTCGGTGGTCATATGTCCCTCACACTTATGCGGATTTACTAATATAACAATTTAATCATTAATTTTATGGTTTCAAGATATGATTACAATTGCGCCTTTGTTTTACCTAATTGCGCCTCACGCAGGGTAATGTAAAGTGTTGAACCAATAACAATTACCGCACCAATAATGCTATATTTATCTGGCACTTCTTTGAAAAACAAATAGCCAAGCAAAACCGAAAGCGGCAAGCGGACATAATCCATAATTGATAATAAGGTTACATCGCCAACATTAAGCCCACGAACATAAAATAATTGTGACCCCGTACCAAATAAGCCCATCAAAAGCAAAAGCCCCATCTGTGGCAAGGTTGGAATAACTGGATCAAAAGCAATGAATGGCAATCCAGCCAAAGTCGTGAAAATATTAACCCATAATACAAGCGACAATGGCGAATGATCTTTTGTCAATTCTTTGATTGTTATGATTGAAAGCGCAAAGGTAAAGGCCGATAAGATAGCGACAATTGATGCAAAATCCATTTGCGCCGATGGTCTCGTCATTATCAAAACCCCGACAAAGCCAACAATTGTCGCGGTAATTCTGCGCCATGCAACTTTTTCATGCAAAACAAAAAATGCCAATACCGTGATAAATAATGCCCGCGAAAAACTTATGGCCTGGGCATGGGCAATTGGCAAATGGGCAAAGGCATAAAAGCTAGAAAACAATGCAATTGTCGTGAATAATGAACGCATCAAAACTGGAATTGGGCGTTTAACCACCCATGCATCTTTGCTGCTGAATGCCATTGGTAATATAACCAAAAGCCCTGCCAAAGAGCGCCAAAAAATCATCATTGATAATGACACACTATCGCCCAAAATATGCAGCAATACGGACATAAAAACAAAAGAAACCGCCGACAGAAGCCCCCATAAAGCCCCCTGCATATTTGGTGACAGAGAAAGTTTATTCATTAAAATTGCCAATTCTTATTATGGTTTTGCCCTGATTATCTTTGCCTTTAAGGTGGTTTAAAGCGGCGATTGCCTCGTGGAAGTCAAAGACTTTATCTATATTGGGCGTTATCATGCCTTTTTTCAACCAATCAAAAATTATACTCAAGTCTTTTTGATGTTGTTCAGGAAATTTTTGGGCATATGATGTATAAAAAACCCCAATGATTTCACACGCTTTCACTAATGTGAGATTGAGGGGCATAACAGGTATGCCCGATGTGAAACCCACCACCAAAAACCGCCCGCCCCAATTAATGCATCGCAACGCCGCCTCGGCATAAACGCCGCCAATTGTATCAAAGATTAAATCAGGTTTTTTATCACCCATTTTTTCTTTAAAATAATCACGCGCGATTTTCTTATTTTCATCATTATTTTCAAGACGTGGGGTAACAAATCCAAAATCTGCCCCAGCCGCGATTGCGATTTGTAATTTTTCATCTGAACTAGCTGTCGCAATAACCACAAGCCCCAAGGCCTTGGCAATTTTTACCGCAGCAAGACCGGTTGCACCTGCGGCACCTGTTACAAGTATGGTTTCGCCTTTTTGCGCCCTACCCTTATGCAAAATACCAAAATAAGCCGTGCCGTAATTAATACTGGTCGCGGCAGCAGTGGCAAAATCAATGTCATTTGGCATTATGTAGCAATCGGACGCTTTGGCGATTGCATATTCAGCAAGCCCGCCATGCGTCATCTCAACAAAAACCGCATCGCCAATTTTAAAATCTTTTACGCCTTCACCAATTGCCGAGATAATTCCCGAAATTTCGCCACACGGTGAAAATGGTCGTGATGCTTTGAATTGATATTTATCTTCGATTATTAAAGTATCACGGAAATTCACGCCAACCGCCATAATTTGAATTTGCAATTCACCAGATTGCGGTTTGGGAATTTCAATATCCACCCATTCCAAAGCGTCAGGCGGGGCAATTTTATTGCATATAAGTGCTTTCATATAGGTTTTGAACAATAATCCGTAACACCAGTCAATTACTTTTTGGGGCTTATCACTTATTCGACATCAAAATTATAGCGTGGCGCATCTTTTGGCTGACTTGAGTGGGTAAAGTGCCACCATTCTTCGGAATAATTGGCATAACCTTGCGCCGCCATTAAATCGACCAATATCTTACGATTTTTTGCAGCATTACCCGTAACAATTGGGTTAAATGTATTGGCAGCGGTATTAAAGCAATCGAATGGCGTTCCAAAATCAAGCGATTTCAAATCTGGCCGGCTATTACATGCATAATATTGTCGGGTCATATCGCCATTTGGTACAAGCGGTGCAAGACCCAAATCAGCCGTAAAACCACGGGAATGGTTTGATTTATCGGCAATATAGCCCTTTTCAATCAAAAGATTCCTTGGAATATCGGCATAATATTCAGGGTTGGTTTCACTTCCACCATTGACCCAGCGCACAAAATTATCAACAGCCTTTTGCGGCCTAAAGCAATCATAAATTATAAGGCTATAACCCAGTTTTTTTGCTTCTGCTTGTACTTTTTTAAGCGCGATAGCAGCAGGTTTTTTCAAAATACATTCACCCCTTTTATAGCCATCGACCACAGCACCAGTGAAATTATTGGTGGTCGAATAACGCATATCTTGGATAATGCTTGGGTCAATCGCACTAAGCCTTACAAAACCATCTGCAAGTTTTGGCTTGGAAGTGTTAATTGTCGTACAAGACGACAATAGCAAAATTGAAAAAATCGCCGAAAAACCCGATAGTTTTAGAAAATTAATGCGCATTTTAACCCCATAGTGAAATCAAGCTTTAACATTTATTTTGTTTACAACAAATATGATTACGTTAAAAATCACGTTTTTAAATAATATGCTTTAAATATAATCAGCTTGGGAGATTTTTTTGTTTAGCGTTTTTGACATTTTCAAAATCGGCATTGGCCCATCATCTTCACATACAACTGGCCCGATGCGGATTGCAAAGCGGGTGTTGATTGATGCCGATGAAAAAGGTCTTTTAACACAATGCGATAAAGTAGTCATTGAACTGCAAGGATCCTTGGCGCTAACAGGAATTGGGCACGCAACCGATAAGGCAAGTATTTGGGGACTAATGGGATTTGACCCCGAAACCATTGATTGCGAGCTGGCAACAAAAATGCTTGCGGAAACAATTGAAACCAATAAAATTAAGTTACTTGGCAAATATGAAATTGGTTTCAATACCAAAAAACACATTGATTTACGCGGCGATATTATCCCAGAGCTTCACCCCAATGGCATGGCAATCAAGCTTTTTAAAGGTGACAATCTTTTATTTGAGCAAGAGTTTTACTCAACAGGTGGCGGCTTTATCGCAAGTAAAGAGCAATTATCACGCCCATTATCCAACGACATTGTAAAGCGACGCAAAAAGACACCATTTGAATTTACCTCGGCAACCGAGCTTTTGAAATTATGCCAAAAGCACAATATCAACATTCATGAATTGGCGTTGAAAAATGAAGATTCGCTGCGCCCCCGCGAAAGAACCGAAGCGCATTTACGCGATGTTTGGGCGGCAATGAATTTATCAATCGAACGCGGCCTTAATACCAAGGGGATTTTACCAGGCGGCCTTAATGTTAAACGCCGCGCATCGGTTTTATTTGAAAGCCTGAATACCACACCTGCACAAGATCTTGAGCGATTGTTTGATTGGCTAAACGTCTATGCCATGGCAGTAAACGAAGAAAATGCCGTGGGTGGCAAGGTTGTTACCGCGCCAACCAACGGTGCATCGGGGCTTATACCCGCGCTAATAAAATATTATTGTGCCAATGAAGGTTTTACAGATGCCGATTGTTTGCCAAATGGCAAGATTGGCAAGTTCCTTTTGGTGGCGGGTTCAATCGGCATAATCTACAAACAACGCGCGTCATTATCGGGTGCTGAGATGGGCTGCCAAGGTGAGGTTGGGGTTGCATGCTCTATGGGTGCTGCGGGGCTTTGCGCAATTTGGGGCGGAAGTGCCACCCAAATCGAACACGCCGCCGAAATCGCGATGGAGCATAATTTGGGGCTTACTTGTGACCCCGTGGGTGGCTTGGTACAAATTCCATGCATTGAACGTAACGCAATCGGCGCAGTCAAGGCCGCCAATTCTGCAAGACTGGCATTAATGAGCGATGGCGAACATAAAGTAACCCTCGACCAAGTAATTGAAACCATGCGCCAAACTGGTCTTGATATGTCATCAAAATACAAAGAAACCTCTTTGGGCGGCTTGGCGGTGAATGTGGTGGAGTGTTAATTTCTTAAATCGCCACCTTCCTCGCTTCGCTCGTCACTCAGCGATTTAGGACAATAGGAAAGAAATATTTGAAAGCGCGGTTTCCAAATATTTATTACATTTTGATTGAAGTTTGCATTAAGCAATCTAATGAATGTGGTGGACAATATAAACTATAACCCCATCCCGCTTGTATTCATCATATTTGTGAATATATTTGTTATATGCGCCATACAATAATTAAATTTGATAATTCTTATATAAACCTGCCTGAAAGATTTTATGAGATGGCAGACCCCACGTGGGTTAGTGCGCCGCAATTGGTTAGGTTTAATCATGCGCTTGCAGATTTTTTGAATATCGATACTTCTGAAGTATCAGAAGACGCGCTCGCAGAAATATTTAGTGGCAATATCGTCCCAATTGGTGCGGAGCCGATTGCACAAGCATATGGTGGACACCAATTCGGGCATTTCAATATATTGGGTGATGGGCGTGCAATATTACTTGGTGAAACCATTGCCAAAGACAATCAACGCTATGACATACAGTTAAAAGGTGCTGGACGAACCGCATTTTCACGCAATGGCGACGGTCGGGCAGCATTAGGGCCCGTTTTGCGCGAATACCTTGTTAGTGAGTTTATGAATGCCCTTAATATCCCCACAACCCGCGCCTTAAGTTTTGTAACAAGTGGGGAGCGGGTGCAGCGCGAAACCGCACTAGACGGCGCAATCCTTACACGCGTTGCCAAAAGCCATATTCGCTTTGGAACATTCCAATATCATGCCGCAATGGGCAATTTGGCGGATTTAAAAACCCTTGCAGATTATGTGATTAATCGCCATTATCCACATATTGAAAATGCCGAGAATAAATATCTTGAATTATTAAAAGAAATCGCCACGGCGCACGCCAAACTGGTTGCAAAATGGATGGGTATTGGCTTTATTCATGGGGTGATGAATACTGATAACGCCAGTATTTGCGGAATTACAATCGACTATGGTCCATGTGCCTTCATGGATAATTACAACCCGCAACAGGTTTATAGCTTTATCGATAAACGCGGGCGTTATCGCTATGAAAATCAACCCAATATCACGCAATGGAATCTTGCCCGCCTTGCCGAATGCCTTTTGCCATTGATTGATGACGATAGCGACAGGGCTGTTGCCGCCGCCGAACAAATCATAATTGGCTTTATGGATATTTATAAAAGTGAATATTATTCAAACATGCGCAATAAATTAGGGCTTGAAAAATATCTTGAAGGTGATGATGAATTGGTTGATGGATTTTTGGATTATCTATTTGAAAACAACCTTGATTTCACCAATAGTTTCCGTGACCTAAGTCAAAAAATCAATGAAGACGCGCCGAATGATTGGTATGCCAATTGGCAAAAAAGATTGTCCCAAGAAAATAATGACAAAGCGGCGATTATAAAAAACCTAAATCAAACTAATCCCGCAATTATAATGCGCAATCACTATATCGAACGCGCAATTAATGCCGCCTATCAATTGGGCGATTATACATTATTCAATGAAATGCTCTTGGCATCCCAAACCCCATTTGAAACAAAACCAGAATATGAATATCTAACCAAACCCCCAAGAGAAAATGAAGTCGTGCAAAATACATTTTGCGGAACTTGAATTAGATTAAGAGTTAAGAATTGTTGTCACCGCGCACTCGTTGCGTTGTCTTGTGAAATAGCACACTCACCTTGCGCGAGATACCGCAACAAGTGCGGCATGACAAAGTTAATCGAAAAAACAAAACCCCAGTCTATTGACTGGGGTTTTTAAACTTTGTGTCTAAGAAATTCGGAAAC